>BNJU01000978.1_pt1 | contig 66917 bp, 107 predicted proteins | sample 8539281 | NCBI WGS metagenome assembly BNJU01 (sample SAMD00202456, study PRJDB9452) | human saliva metagenome | isolation source: human saliva | place: Japan
AAAACGAACGATTATGATATAATGTTAGTAAAATAATTCGCAAAAGAGGTTCAGAGATGAAACTGTTTGGTTGTTGGATCAGGTGGTCGTGAGCATGCGATTGCCAAGAAAGTTGTTGGAGTCTAAAGACGTTGAGCAGGTTTTTGTGGCTCCTGGTAATGACGGGATGACGATTAGATGGTCTGGATTTGATCAAATATCTGATTTCCGAACATTCTAAAGCTGATTGACTTCGCAAAAAGCCAACGATATTGCTTGGACCTTTATCGGTCCCAGATGATGCCCTTGCGACTGGGTATCGTAGATGATTTCAATGCAGCTGGACTCAAAGGCCTTTTGGTCCGACCAAGGCTGCGGCTGAGTTGGAGTGGTCTAAGGATTTTGCTAAGGAAATCATGGTCAAATACGACGTTCCGACAGCAGCCTATGGCACATTTTCAGATTTCGAGGAAGCCAAGGCCTACATCGAGGAAAAAGGCGCTCCAATCGTCGTCAAGGCAGACGGTTTGGCCCTTGGGAAAGGTGTCGTCGTTGCGGAGACAGTTGAGCAAGCCGTCGAAGCCGCTCACGAGATGCTTTTGGACAATAAATTCGGTGATTCAGGTGCGCGTGTGGTCATCGAGGAATTCCTTGACGGAGAAGAGTTCTCTCTCTTTGCCTTTGTCAATGGGGACAAGTTCTACATCATGCCAACAGCTCAGGACCACAAACGTGCCTACGATGGTGACAAGGGTCCCTAACACTGGTGGGATGGGTGCCTATGCGCCAGTTCCTCACTTGCCACAGAGCGTGGTTGACACAGCGGTTGACACTATTGTCAAGCCAGTTCTTGAAGGCATGATTAAAGAAGGTCGTCCCCTACCTTGGTGTCCTTTACGCTGGGGCTTATCTTGACAGCTGATGGACCCTAAAGTCATCGAGTTCAACGCTCGCTTTTGGGAGATCCCTGAAACGCAAATCATCTTGCCTCGTTTGACATCTGACTTTGCACAAAACATCACTGACATTTTGGATGGCAAAGAGCCAGCCATCACTTGGACGGACAAGGGTGTGACACTGGGCGTGGTTGTAGCCTCAAACGGCTACCCACTCGCTTATGAGAAGGGTGTCAAGCTTCCAGCCAAGACAGAGGGCGACATCATCACTTACTATGCTGGTGCCAAATTTGCTGAAAATGGCCAAGACCTCCTCTCAAACGGCGGACGTGTCTACATGCTGGTCACCACAGCAGATACCGTCAAAGACGGCCAAAACATTATCTACAAGGAACTCAACAAACAAAACACAGAAGGCCTGTTCTATCGTAAAGGATATCGGTAGCAAGGCGAATAAATAAAACTCTTTGAAAATCTTCGATTGACTGTGTTAAAGCTCCTTGATGAACTTTAGTTCTATCTTCGTCGCTTTGCCTTGTCACTCTATGATTTTCTTCGAGTTTTCGAATATCAATGCTATATTAGGCGATGAAGTCGCCAAACACGATAATGGTCGCCGTGGTGAAAAGACCAGAACAGCATCTGTTCTGGTCGGGGGAAACTTTGAGACCTTAGGCTCAAAGTTTAGGAATGAAACCGAAGGTTTGCTTCCGTCCCCACCACCTAAGACCATTATCAAAAAAAGAAAAAGGAAAAATTATGACTAAACCAGTAATTTCCATCATCATGGGCTCAAAATCTGACTGGGCAACCATGCAAAAAGCTGCTGAAGTCCTCGACAACTTCGGCGTCGCTTACGAAAAGAAAGTTGTTTCCGCTCACCGGACACCAGACCTCATGTTCAAACATGCGGAAGAAGCACGTAGCCGTGGCATCAAGGTCATCATCGCGGGTGCGGGTGGCGCTGCTCACTTGCCAGGTATGGTTGCTGCTAAAACAACCCTTCCAGTTATCGGGGTACCCGTCAAAGTCACGTGCCCTTAGCGGTGTGGATTCGCTCTATTCTATCGTTCAGATGCCGGGTGGAGTGCCTGTCGCAACCATGGCGATCGGTGAAGCTGGGTGCGACTAACGCAGCCCTCTTTGCCCTCCGTCTTCTTTCAGTAGAGGACCAGGCTATTGCGACAGCGTTAGCGGATTTCGCAGAAGAACAAGGAAAAATCGCAGAGGAGTCTACAAATGAGCTCAACTAAAACCATTGGGCATCATCGGTGGTGGCCAGCTCGGTCAGATGATGGCGATCTCAGCTATCTACATGGGACACAAGGTTATCGCCTTGGATCCCAGCAGCGGATTGCCCAGCCTCCCGTGTGGCGGAAATCATCGTGGCCCCTTACGACGACGTAGATGCTCTTCGTCAGTTGGCAGATCGCTGTGATGTTCTCACTTATGAATTTGAAAATGTCGATGCTGATGGCCTCGATGCTGTTATCAAAGATGGTCAGCTTCCACAAGGGACAGACCTGCTTCGCATCTCCCAAAACCGGATCTTTTGAGAAGGACTTTCTTTCCAACAAGGCCCAAGTCACTGTGGCACCCTACAAGGTTGTGACCTCAAGCCAAGACTTTGGCAGATATCGACCTGTCGAAAAACTATGTCCTCAAGACGGCGACCGGTGGTTACGATGGCCATGGTCAGAAAGGTCATTCGTTCAGAAGCAGATTTGGAAGAAGCCTATGCGCTAGCTGACTCAGCAGACTGCGTTTTAGAAGAGTTTGTCAACTTTGACCTTGAGATTTCGGTCATCGTGTCTGGTAATGGCAAGGACGTGACAGTCTTTCCCGTTCAGGAAAATATCCACCGCAACAACATTCTTTCAAAAACCATTGTGCCTGCTCGCATTTCAGAAAGTCTAGCTGAAAAAGCCAAAGCCATGGCAGTGCGAATCGCTGAACAACTCAACCTTTCTGGAACGCTCTGTGTGGAAATGTTTGCGACAGCTGATGACATCATTGTCAACGAAATCGCGCCACGTCCACACAATTCAGGGCATTATTCGATTGAAGCCTGCGACTTCTCCCAGTTTGACACGCACATCTTGGGTGTTCTCGGAGCACCACTCCCAGCAATCCACCTCCATGCACCTGCTGTCATGCTCAATGTTCTCGGCCAACACGTCGAGGCTGCTGAAACATATGTGACAGAAAATCCAAGCGCTCACCTCCACTTATATGGTAAACTAGAAGCAAAGCACAACCGCAAAATGGGACATGTGACTTTGTTTAGTGATGTGCCAGATGAGGTTGAGGAGTTTGGGAAAGGGATTGATTTTTAAGTGAAAATAGCGATTCTAGGACTTGGAGTCATCGGGACCACTTATGCCTACGCCTTTCAAAAAGCAGGCCATCAAGTGGAACACGTACTGAGAGATAGTAAGAAAAGCACTGCTCCGAAGGAGTTGTCGGTTGATCTACTAGATGGTCGCTATCATTCCAAGGGTGAGAACAAACACGACACCTATGAGGTTCATGTGGCGGAAGCTGATTCGGAATATGATTTTATTTTTCTCAGTGTGCGTCATGGGTTTGTCAAAGAAGCTGTGGAGACCTTGCGAAAAAATAATATCAAAGGCACCCTTGTTTTCTTCTGTAATTTCTGGGATACTCGAAAAGAGGTCCAAGAGTGGGCAGGGGATTACGACTATATTCTGGCCTTTCCGACAGCGGGCGGTCACATGCAGGAGGACCATTTGGATGGTGTCTTGTTCGACCATTTAATGCTAGAAGGTGAGCAAAAAGCACACATTTCTAACTATGCTGATCTGACAGCTTTACTGACTTCTGCAGATTTGAAGTGGGAAGTGCCTCATGATATGGTCGAGTGGATTTGGATTCACATGGCGATTAATGCAGGTGTCACTTCGACAGCTGCACGTTCAGGGAATCTGGAAAACCCAGAAGAACTGGCTTTGAACTTGATGAATAGTTCTTCGGAATTATCATTAGCCATCAAGGCCATTCGAGAAGCTTTGAAAGTCGTAGAAGCGCGTGGTGTGAATTTGAAGCTTTACAAAGCCGAACTCTTGCCCTACAAAATTCCGGCTTGGATAGCCGGCAAAGCCATGAAAGTCATGTTTGCGAAAAATGAGCTGACCCGAAAAATCATGACCTTACACAATGATAAACAGGACATCTTCTATTGTTGTCAAAGTGTTTATCAGACTGGTCAGGAGTTAGGTGTCAAGATGCCTATTCTGGAAGCAAATATGAAGGGCATTTCGATTTAGGAGGTTTTATGATTCAACTCATTGTCAACGCATTTGTTGAAAAAGATAAGACTGGAGCAGTCGTCGAAGTCTTGTATGCTAGTAGCGATCACGAAAAAGTGAAAGCTAAGTATGAAGAGCTGACTGCTCAATATCCTGAAAACTATTTAGCTATCTATGATGTCCCGCTGGATACGGATTTGAATACACTCGATCACTATCCATCTGTGTGGATTGGGAAAGAAGAATTTGAGTAAAGCGACTGTCGGTTGCTAACTGATGTAAAACATCAAAAGAAAGGAAAATTAAACATGATTGATAGATATAGCCGCCCTGAAATGGCGAACATTTGGACTGAAGAAAATAAATACCGTGCTTGGCTTGAGGTGGAAATCTTGGCTGACGAAGCATGGGCTGAATTGGGAGAAATCCCTAAGGAAGATGTGGCTTTGATCCGTGAAAAAGCGGACTTTGACATCGACCGTATTTTGGAAATCGAGCAGCAAACTCGTCACGATGTGGTTGCCTTTACACGTGCGGTTTCTGAAACGCTTGGTGAAGAGCGCAAGTGGGTTCACTATGGGTTGACTTCTACTGACGTGGTAGATACGGCCTATGGTTACCTCTACAAACAAGCCAACGACATCATCCGCAAGGATCTTGAAAACTTCCTCAACATCATCGCTGACAAAGCGAAAGAACACAAGTTCACTATCATGATGGGTCGTACCCACGGTGTGCACGCTGAGCCGACAACTTTTGGTCTGAAATTGGCGACTTGGTACAGCGAAATGAAACGGAACATCGAGCGTTTTCGAGCATGCGGCTGCTGGTGTGGAAGCTGGTAAGATTTCTGGTGCGGTTGGTAACTTTGCCAACATCCCACCATTTCGTTGAAAAATACGTCTGCGACAAATTGGGTATCCGTGCTCAAGAAATCTCTACACAGGTGCTTCCTCGTGACCTTCACGCTGAGTACTTTGCAGTTCTTGCTAGCATCGCAACTTCTATCGAGCGGATGGCGACTGAAATCCGTGGTCTTCAAAAATCTGAACAACGTGAAGTGGAAGAGTTCTTTGCCAAAGGTCAAAAAGGATCTTCAGCAATGCCTCACAAACGGAACCCAATCGGTTCTGAAAACATGACAGGTCTTGCGCGTGTGATCCGTGGTCACATGGTCACAGCTTATGAAAACGTGTCCCTCTGGCACGAACGTGATATCTCTCACTCATCAGCTGAGCGTATCATCGCACCAGATACAACCATCTTGATTGACTACATGCTCAACCGTTTCGGAAACATCGTTAAGAACTTGACAGTCTTCCCAGAAAACATGATTCGCAACATGAACTCTACATTTGGTTTGATCTTCAGCCAACGTGCCATGTTGACTTTGATTGAAAAAGGGATGACACGTGAGCAAGCTTACGACCTTGTTCAACCGAAGACTGCCCAATCATGGGATAACCAAGTAGACTTCAAACCACTTCTTGAAGCAGATCCAGAAGTGACTTCACGTCTCACTCAAGAAGAAATCGATGAAATCTTCAACCCAACATACTACACCAAACGGGTGGATGAAATCTTCGAACGCATCGGTTTGGGTGACTAATGATAATAAAAAAAGCGAGATTCTATCTCGCTTTTTATTTGTGCTTAATCTTTTTTCTTGCTTAGTCCATAAGCTGTGAGAGCAGCCATGAGACCTGTAGCAATCAACCATTCTGAACCTTGGCTTCCTGTCTCAGGAAGTTTATTTTCTTTTGCTACAGGAGCTGGACCTTGAGGAAGTGCTTTGTTTTCCTTAGCAGGAACAGTTTCTGGAGCTGGTACATTTGGAATTTCTAATTTCGGTTTTTCTTCTGCGACAGGAGTTGGCACATTTGGAATCTCTAGTGCAGGTTTTTCTTCTGCAACAGGAGCTAGACCTTTTTCATTTCCCACATGTGTTACAGGAGTTCCGATTTCGATGATTTGAGTAACTGGTTCTTGAGCGACAACACTTGTAACCAATGTTTTAACTTCGCTTCCGTCAGCAGCAGTAGACACAGAATAGAAATGACTACGACGACCCTTGACGCCTTCAGTTACGACACGAGTTTCTCCTTTAGGTAAGACATCAGTTTCACGAGTAATAGTTGTAAACGGAATTTCTTCGTCCTCAATCACAACACGTGGTTTGGCATCTGCAACAGGAGCGACTCCTTCTTCGTCACCGACATGAGTGACTGGAGTTCCAACTTCAACCACTTGGTTGACAGCTTCTTTTGTGACTTTTTCTTCAAGAACTGTTTCGATTTCCTTACCATTTTCAGTAGTAACTGAGACGTAGATTGTACGTTCGCCTTTGGCACCTTCGGTGACAACTTTTTCTTGTCCTGCTGGAAGGTTAGGATTTTCCTTCTTAACAGTCTCAAAAGGAATTTCTTCTGTTTTTGTGATAAGCTCTGGTCGATTTTCAACGTTGGCAGCAACTTCATTTTCGTCAAGACTTCCTGAGTGAGTTGCAGCTGGTTTGAGGCCAAGTCTTGCAGCTTTAAGGTTGGCTACAAGCGTATCTAATTCAGCTTGTTTACTACGGTTGAGATTGTAGTTTAGAGCATCTTTAGCAGCCTTGAGAGCATCGAGGCTTTCTGTGCTATATCCTTCTAAGTTTTCAGGGATTTGAGCAAGTTCCTCGCGTAGAGCCTTGTAGTCAGCACGGAAGTAGTCTTTGTTGTGGTCTGCAAAGGCAGTCATGAGTTCAAAGATTTCTTCTTCCTTGTACTCAGCTTGAGGTTTGTCTGCCCAGATGGCTAGCATACTACCAGTTGTTGGAAGATCGACTTCCGGATACTTGGTTGAAGCTAGTTGTTTAAATGGTACTTTTTCAGTATTTTCAATTGCTTTTGATAGAGGGATAGGCTTCGTCATTTTTATGATTGCCTAGAACATAGTACCAGTCTCCGTTAGTGTTAAGGATTTTGTAACCCTTACTTGCTAGATATTGAGGAGACGCAAGGTTGTAACCCCACCATCCTTTAGACCAATAAGAGATGATGACATCTTTATCAAACTCAACATCGTCATTATCATCGTAGTAGAAACCATCGTTAAAGGCCATTGGTTGTAGACCTTTTTCTTTTGCCATAGCAGCTAGACTATTTGAGTACTCAGCAAATTTACCATAGAGGCCATACCACTTGAGGTAGTACCAACCTTGAGCGTTAGTAGCATCGTTGGCATATTCATCTGTACCATAGTTAAAGATCTTAGTCTTGCCTGCAAAGAAGTCCATGTATTTGCCAATAAGGGCTTTTGTAAAGTTCATTGCTTCTTCGTTTTCAAGGTCCATGGTTGTTTTTGAAACTTTATCAAAATTAGCTTGAGGGTTTGCAATGCCTAATTTTTCCATAGCGACAAGCATAGCATCCATGTGACCTGGGCTGTTAATAGCAGGGATGAGCCCGAGACCCTTATCTTTAGCATACTGGATAAGTTCAGTAATTTCAGCTTGGCTCAGAGTTGTTCCATTTGGATCATCGTAGTAAGCTTTTGTTCCTTCAATGATGGCGTTTTTCACATCGTCACTTGCATAGGTCTTGCCGTTTGCAGTGACCGTCATATCATCTAGCAGGAAGCGAAGTCCGTCATTTCCGAGGAGGAGATGAATGTCAGAGTAACCAAGTTCGCTAGCCTTATCTACGATACGTTTGAGTTGATCTAGAGTGAAGTATTTACGTCCAGCATCGATTGAGATAACCTTGTTTTTCTCAAGTTTTTCAACTTCGCGTTTGGCATCTTCTTCTTTTTGAGCTTCTGGAGTGAAGGTCAAGTTGCTAACGGCTTCTTGGAGTTTTGCAATCGCTTGGTCAATGCTATCTTGTTCAGCGCGACTAAGGTTGCTATCAAGAGAGCGAATAGCCTTTTCAGCTTCTTTAACAGCTGCTACGCTTTCGGCTGTATAGCGACTAAGGTCTGTTGGAACTTCTTTAAGAGCTTGTTCAGCAGACTCGTAGTCGGCAGCGAAATATTCAGCATTTGAGTTTGCGAATTGACGCATAAGCTTGAAGAGAGCGAGATGGAGAGTAGCGTGCAGATGGAGTATCGGCCCAAGCAGCTACCATACCACCGATAATAGGAATATCCGCACCTTCAGTTTTTGGAACAGAAGTAATCGGTGTGCTCTTAATACCGTTCAAACCTTGGTCCAGGTTATACCAACCTTGTCCGTCAGCATTACGTCCGAGAACATAGTACCAAGCATCATTCGTGTTGAGGATTTCATGTCCTTTTTCAACTAGTAATTTAGAAGAAGCAACATCGTAACCGCCCCAGCCACCAGTCCACATAGAGACGATGATATCTTTGTCAAAGGTGCCAAAAGTAGTGTCACTATTATAGTAGATACCATCATTAAAGGCCATTGGTTTCAGACCGTGAGACTTGACGATACGAGCTAGATCGTTAGCATAGGCGATGAATTTATCATAACCCTTATCTGGGAAGCCATCTTCTGGATACCATTTATAGGCTTGAAGCACACTCCATCCTTTGGCATCAGTAGCGTCATTAGCATACTCATCCAAACCGATGTTGAAGATTTCAGACTTGCCAGCAAAGTAAGCAGCGTATTTATCAATCAAAGCTTTTGTGAAGGCAACTGCTTTTTCATTATCAAGGTCAACAGTACGTGCAGATTCTTTACCAAAGTAGTTGAAGTTAGGTTTTTCAATGCCAAGTTCTTTCATGGCGTTGAGGATAGCATCCATATGACCTGGGCTATTGACTGTTGGGATAAGTCCAATTCCTTTATCCTTAGCATAACTAATCAAGTCGGTCATTTCACTTTCGGTTAAATGATTACCGTTTGGATCGTTGTAATAGGCATTGGTTCCATTTTCAACAGCACGTTTGACATCGTCACTTGCGTAAGTTTTGTCTCCTACAGTTAGGGACATATCATCAAGCATAAAGCGCAAGCCGTCATTTCCAACGAGGAGATGAAGGTCAGTGTAGCCGTAGTGTTTTGCCTTGTCGATGATTTCTTTCAGTTGGTCTGGAGAGAAGTATTTACGTCCAGCATCAATTGAGACGATTTTCTTTTTAGCCAGTTTTTTTCATTTCACTTGAGCTGCTCGTTCTGTAGCGACTGCAGGGTGCTTCGACCTTAGCAACTTCTTTGTTTTCTACCTTTTTCTGTTTCAGATTCTGACTTCTTAGCTTCTTCAGTTACTTCTGGTTTTGTTGGAGTTTCTTTGGTTGCAACAGTTTTTTCTACGACAGGTGCAGGAGCAACTTCAACTTTTGGAGCTTCAATAGTTGTTGCCGGAGCGGTTGGAGTAGCATTTTCTGTTGTTGGAGCAGTCTCGAGTTTTTCTTCACTCGTTTGGTGGAGTGACTTCTCCAGTAGTTTGGACAGCAGGCTGATTTCTCTGTTGGAGCAGGTACGACTCCGTCAGCCGCAACAGCCTGGGCCTGAAAAGGCAAAAGCCGATCAATACAGAAGCTGCTCCGATTGCATATTTACGAATAGAGAAGCGCTGTTTATTTTTCTGGTTTCATTAAAAACCTCCCTTTTTGCATTTTTTTGATAGCGTTTTTCACATACTAACTCTATTGTATGTTCTAACTAAAAATAAAGTCAAGTTTTTGAGAAATTACTATAAAAAAATAGAATAAATTTATAAATTAAGATATATTTTTCTAGCTTTTGACTATTTTTTTAGTAAAAAGGTTACTAATTATAGAATTGTTTGAAATGCTATTCTCAGGAAAAGAGAGCTGATGCTATAATGGGTATATAAAAAAACCCTGAGACAGTTGCCTCAGGTTTTTTTAAAAATTAGTGATCACGGTCACAAGAGATGAATTTAATTTTGTAGAAATCAGAACGTTTATAAGTTTCGATGTATTCCAAAAACTTGACCAGTTGCTTCAAGCTGAGTTGTCTTCGTTTGGAAAAACAGTTGGGAATTTGAGTGTCGATTCCTAGGATAGAAGCGGCATGTTTCTGGAGTTGGAAATACAATTTCGTTAATTTCTTCAAAATGCTCGTCATTCATGTGAATGTGGTAGTCCAATTTGAAACGATTATAGATAGAACTATAGTACTCAAGATTTGGATAGTTGGCATTGATGTATTGTTCAGGAATATATGAACTGTGATAGATATAGATAACGCCATTTGTTTCACGAATACGTTCGATCTTGTAATAGAACTGATCGCCACGTAGGCCGAGTTTTTCTAAGTATTTAAGATCGTTCCCGCGTTCGATAGAAAGAACAGTTACTTTATCATCTTTTGTTTCGAAGATTTCTACATCAGAAAATTCAACGAGTTTATGTTTACGTGCACGAGCCACGAAAGTTCCCTTTCCTTGTTGGCGGACGATATATCCGTCTTTAGCAAGGTCATTCAAGGCACGGACTACTGTGATTGAACTAACATCATACATGGAAATCAATTCTGCTTCAGTGTAGAACTTTATCTCCACTAGCGAAATTGACCAGAAATGATCTTATTTTTTTCAATTCATCTTTAATGTATTGATACTTTGGAATTGCCATATTTTCACCTCATTTTTTTCCTTCTCCATTTATCATTTTAACATAAAATCGAAAAAATAGCTGAAAAAGCACTGAAAAAAAAATTTAAAATATCAGAATAAGAAATTAGAATACATATAAATAATTCGTGTTTTTACTCCTTAGTTTTAGTTAGTTTTTCAGAAATGTTGATTTTATGGGATTTGAGAGAGTTTTTTAGAAAAGATTCAGTAAAAAAATAGAAAAAAATTTTTAAAGAAAAATTTCAAAAAGCTATTGACATTATTCCCCGATTGGTTTATAGTTGATATAACAATACATGAAAGCGCAAACTTTTTCGCTTTTTAGGGGAGGAAGAATGGCGAGATTTGAAATTAAAGATGATTTCTATCTGGATGGAAAACCATTCAAGATTTTTGTCTGGGTGCCATTCATTATTTTTAGAGTTCCTGCGGAAGATTGGCATCATTCATTGTATAACCTCAAGGCTTTAGGGTTTTCAATACAGTTGAGACTTATGTTGCTTGGAACATGCATGAACCTGCTGAAGGAGAAATTTAACTTTGAAGGAAATCTTGATTTAGAGAAATTTCTTCAAACTGCACAAGATCTGGGCTTATATGCAATTGTACGTCCTTCTCCATTTATCTGTGCAGAGTGGGAATTCGGTGGTTTACCAGCATGGCTCTTGACCAAGGATATGAGAATTCGGTCATCTGATCCCAGCTTTCATTGATATGGTTGGTCGCTACTATGATCAGTTGCTTCCACGTCTAGTTCCGAGATTATTGGAAAACGGTGGGAACATTCTCATGATGCAAGTCGAAAATGAGTACGGATCCTATGGCGAGGACAAGACCTACTTGAGGGAAATTCGACGTTTGATGGAAGAACGAGCAGTTACTTGTCCGCTTTTTCACATCAGATGGATCCATGGCGAGCAACTCTTAAGGCTGGAACCTTAATTGAGGATGATCTCTTTGTGACAGGGAACTTTGGTTCCAAAGCTACTTATAATTTCTCACAGATGCAAGAATTCTTTGATGAGCATGGCAAGAAATGGCCACTCATGTGTATGGAATTCTGGGATGGCTGGTTTCAATCGATGGAAAGAACCTATCATCAAGCGTGAACCTGAGGAATTAGCAGAAGCTGTTCACGAGGTTTTTAGAGCTAGGCTCTATCAAATCTTTACATGTTCCACGGTGGGAACCAAACTTTGGTTTTATGAATGGTTGTTCAGCTCGAGGAACGATTGATTTACCACAAGTAACATCTTATGATTATGACGCTCTTCTTGATGAAGCTGGAAACCCAACTGCTAAATATTTTGCAGTGAAAGAAATGATGGCGACTTACTATCCTGAGTATCCACAATCTGAACCACTTTACAAGGAAAGTATGGAAGTTGAAGCGATTCCGCTAGTCGAGAAAGTTTCTCTGTTTGAAACCTTGGATGAGCCTGATCAAGTCCTATCGAAAGTCTCTACCCTAAGAAAATGGAAGAACTAGGACAAGGTTACGGCTACCTACTCTATCGTACGGAAGCAAGTTGGGATGCGGATGAAGAACGCATTCGAATTATTGACGGACGAGATAGAGCTCAGCTCTTTATTGATGGTAAATGGGTGGCAACACAGTACCAAACAGAAATCGGTGAAGATATCTTTTATCAAGGTAAAAAGAAAGCGCTCTCTAGATTTGACATCCTTATTGAAAATATGGGGCGTGTCAACTATGGACACAAATTCTTAGCAGATACGCAGCGAAAAGGGATTCGCACAGGTGTTTGTAAAGATTTGCATTTCTTGCTCAACTGGAAGCAATATCCGCTTCCACTTGATAATCCCGAGAAGATTGATTTCTCTAAGGGATGGACAGAAGGGCAACCTGCCTTTTACGCTTATGACTTTGAAGTTGAGGCGCCAAAGGATACCTACTTAGACTTATCTGAGTTTGGTAAAGGGATTGCCTTTGTCAATGGTCATCATCTAGGACGCTTCTGGAACGTTGGTCCGACCCTATCGCTTTATATTCCGCATAGCTATCTCAAGGAAGGTGCTAACCGCATCATTATCTTTGAAACAGAAGGGGAGTATAAAGAACACATACATTTAACTCGTAAACCTACACTAAAACACATAAAGGGGGAAAACTTATGACAATTGTAGGATGCCGTATCGATGGGCGCTTAATTCACGGACAAGTCGCAAACCTTTGGTCTGCTAAACTTAATGTTTCACGTATCATGGTCGTTGACAATGAAGTTGTGAACAACGACGTTGAAAAAAGCGGCTTGAAACTTGCAACACCACCAGGTGTAAAACTTAGTATTTTACCAGTTGATAAAGCAGCAGCGAATATCCTTGCTGGTAAATATGATAGTCAACGTCTCTTTATCGTGGCTCGTAAACCAGACCGTTTTCTTGGTTTGGTAGAAGCAGGTGTTCCGCTTGAAACTCTCAATGTCGGCAATATGTCGCAAACACCAGAAACACGTGCTATCACTCGTTCTATCAACGTAGTTGATAAAGACGTGGAAGATTTCCGCAAATTGGCGGAAAAAGGTGTTAAACTTACTGCTCAAATGGTTCCAAATGATCCAGTTTCAGACTTTTTGAGCTTATTAAAATAGGAAAAAATTTTTAGGAGGTCATTGTTATGATACAATGGTGGCAAATTTTACTTCTCACTTTGTACTCAGCTTATCAAATCTGTGATGAGTTGACGATCGTTTCTTCTGCAGGTTCGCCTGTATTCGCTGGTTTCATTACTGGTTTAGTCATGGGAGATTTGACAACTGGTTTGTTTATCGGTGGTAGCTTGCAGTTGTTCGTACTTGGGGTAGGTACCTTCGGTGGTGCTTCTCGTATCGACGCAACTTCTGGTGCGGTTCTTGCGACTGCTTTCTCAGTTTCACAAGGAATCGAAACAGACCTTGCGATCACTACAATCGCTGTACCAGTAGCAGCACTTTTGACTTACTTCGACGTACTTGGTCGTATGACTACAACATTCTTCGCTCACCGTATTGATGCTGCGATCGAACGCTTTGACTATAAAGGAATCGAACGTAACTATCTTCTTGGTGCAGTTCCTTGGGCTCTATCTCGTGCCCTTCCAGTATTCTTCGCCCTTGCTTTCGGTGGAGAATTCGTACAAGGTGTTGTAAACCTTGTTAAAAGAATACCAATGGGTTGCAGACGGTTTGACTCTTGCAGGTCGTATGCTTCCAGGTCTTGGATTCGCTATCTTGCTTCGTTACCTTCCAGTTAAACGTAACCTTCACTACCTTGCTATGGGATTCGGTTTGACAGCTATGTTGACTGTACTTTACTCAAACGTAACAAGTCTTGGTGGAGCAGTTGCTGGAATCATTGGCACTCTTCCTGCTGAAGTTGCTGAAAAAATTGGCTTTGTTAACAACTTCAAAGGATTGTCTATGATCGGTATCTCTATCGTGGGTATCTTCCTTGCAGTTGTTCACTTCAAGAACAGCCAAAAAAAGTTGCTGTAGCAGCACCTTCTACACCATCAGAAAGTGGGGAAATTGAAGATGACGAATTCTAATTACAAATTAACAAAAGAAGATTTTTAATCAAATTAACAAACGTAGCTTGTTCACTTTCCAATTGGGATGGAACTACGAACGTATGCAAGCATCAGGTTACCTTTACATGATCTTGCCACAATTGCGTAAAATGTATGGAGATGGAACTCCTGAGTTGAAAGAAATGATGAAAGTTCATACTCAATTCTTCAACACTTCACCATTCTTCCACACAATCATCGCTGGTTTTTGACCTTGCCATGGAAGAAAAAAAGATGGCGTTGCCTCAAAAGACGCGGTTAACGGTATCAAGACAGGTTTGATGGGACCATTCGCTCCTCTTGGAGATACAATCTTTGGTTCACTTGTACCTGCTATCATGGGATCTATCGCTGCAACAATGGCTATCGCTGGTCAACCTTGGGGTATCTTCCTTTGGATCGCAGTTGCAGTAGCGTATGACATCTTCCGTTGGAAACAGTTGGAATTTGCATACAAAGAAGGGGTTAACCTTATCAACAACATGCAAAAGTACTTTGACAGCTTTGATTGAAGCTGCATCTGTACTAGTGTATTCATGATGGGTGCTCTTGTAGCAACAATGATCAACTTTGAAATTTCATACAAATTGCCAATCGGTGAAAAAAGATGATTGACTTTCAAGACATCTTGAACTCAATCTTCCCACGTTTGCTTCCAGCAATCTTCACTGCATTCATCTTCTGGTTGCTTGGTAAGAAAGGCATGAACTCTACAAAAGCTATCGGTATCATTATCGTGCTTGCCTTGGCTCTTTCTGCTCTTGGTAAATTTGCACTTGGAATGGGCGCATAATTTATGACTAAATCATTGATTTTAGTGAGTCACGGTCGTTTTTGTGAAGAACTTAAAGGTAGCACAGAAATGATTATGGGACCACAAGACAAACATTCATGCGGTGGCTCTTCTTCCAGAAGATGGACCAGAAGAATTTACTGCTAAATTTGAAGCTGCTATTGAAGGATTTGGATGATTTCCTAGTCTTTGCAGATCTTCTTGGTGGAACACCATGTAACGTGGTGAGCCGTCTGATTATGGAAGGTCGTGACATTGAACTTTATGCAGGAATGAACCTTCCAATGGTCATTGAGTTTATCAATGCAAGCCTAACAGGCATTGATGCGGACTATAAGAGTCGTGCGTCAGAAAGCATTGTGAAAGTTAATGATTTATTAGCTAGCTTCGATGACGATGAAGATGAATAAGATGTCACAGAACCATCTTATAGAAAAATATACATGGGAATGGGAGCGACTCCCATTCCCATGTTTTTCAATCATGAAACAATATTAGATTAGAGGTTTTTCAATGCTAGATTATACAAAAGAAGATTTGCTTGAGTTGGGAGCAGAGATCACCACACGAGAAATTTACCAACAACCAGATGTTTGGAAGGAAGCTTTTTGAATCTTATCAAGCCCGACGTGATGAAATTTGCCGCATTCTTGCAAGGGATTGCAGATAAACATGACTACATCAAGGTTATCCTGACTGGTGCTGGAACTTCAGCTTATGTAGGTGATACCTTGGTTCCATACTTTCAAGGAAGTCTATGACGAACGTAAATGGAATTTCAACTGCTATTGCGACAACAGATATCGTTGCAAACCCACAAACTTATTTGAAAAAAAGATGTGGCGACTGTTTTGGTATCATTTGCACGTAGTGGAAACTCACCTGAGAGTGTAGCAACCGTTGATTTGGCTAAGGCTCTAGTTGACGAGCTTTATCAAGTAACGATCACTTGTGCGGCTGAAGGGAAATTAGCACTTCAAGCTCACGGTGACGATCGCAACCTCTTGCTCTTTGCAACCAGCAGCTTCTAACGATGCTGGCTTTGCTATGACATCAAGCTTTTACTTCAATGATGTTGACAGCACTCTTTGGTCTTTCGATCCCAACTGAATTTGCTGTTAAAGCTGAACGTTTTGAAGTGCTTTCTAGTCTTGCTCGTAAAGTTCTTGACAATGTGGCAGATGTGAAAGAATTGGTTGACCTAGACTTTAATCGAGTGATTTACTTAGGTGCAGGTCCATTCTTCGGACTTGCTCATGAAGCACAACTGAAAATTTTGGAATTGACTGCTGGTCAGGTTGCAACTATGTATGAAAGCCCAGTTGGCTTCCGTCATGGTCCAAAATCTCTTATCAATGAAGATACTGTAGTTTTGGTCTTTGGTACTACGACAGACTATACTCGTCAGTATGACTTAGACTTGGTTCGTGAAGTTGCAGGAGATCAAATCGCTCGTCGCGTTGTTCTCTTGAGTGATCAAGCCTTTGGTCTTGAAAACGTCAAGGAAGTCGCACTTGGCTGTGGCGGTGTCTTGAATGACGTTTACCGTGTATTCCCTTATATTGTTTATGGTCAATTATTTGCTCTCTTGACTTCACTTAAAGTTGGCAACAGACCTGATACACCATCACCTACAGGTACAGTAAACCGCGTCGTTCAAGGTGTCATTATTCACGAATTTAAATAATAAGGAGAGAAGGATGAAAGCATACACAGAACGTGTATTTGGGAAAGTGGATGACAAGGATGTTGTCGCTTATCGCTTTGAAACAGAAGCAGGCTACCAACTAGAAGTCATGACCTATGGTGCAACGATTCTACGCTATGTAACTCCTGATAAGGCTGGTAATTTTGCCAATGTTATCCTAGGCTTTGATGATTTTGACAGCTATGTAGGTAACAGTCCCTAAACATGGAGCGAGTGTAGGGTCCAGTTGCAGGTCGTATCGCAGGTGCGACATTCGAATTGAATGGGAAAACCTATGAACTCGAAGTCAACAACGCTAGCAACTGTAACCACAGCGGTTCGACAGGTTGGGATTCTAGCTTGTTTGAATTGGTTGAAGTCAGCGACCATGGTTTGACTCTTTACACAGAAAGAACAGACGGTACAGGAGGTTTCCCTGGAAATCTTAAAATCTGGATCAGCTACCACTTGGAAGAAAATGGTGCTTACGAAGTTAGCTATAAGGTGACGACGGACCAGGATACCTTGGTCAATCCGACCAACCATAGTTACTTTAACTTGTCTGGGGATTTCACTCAGACGGTTGATCGCCATGTTTTCCAACTGAATACAGAAGGTATTTACCCAATCGCTCCTGACGGTGTGCCAGCTAAAACTCCAGATGCTAATCGTGACGTGGTTAAGCATATCTACAATGGTGCCTTGTTGAAAGATATCTTTGCAGACGAAGATGAGCAGATTCAACTCGTATCTGGATTGGACCATCCATTTGCTCTTCCTGCAGGACATGATAATGCTGGTTTCCTCTATGACCAAGTGTCAGGTCGTTTCCTGCTCTTCAAGACAGAAGCACCTTGCTTTGTAGTCTACACAGCTAACTTTGTGGATGAGAGTGTCATTATCGCTGGTCAACCAATGATTCAACATAATGGGATTGCTCTTGAGGCGCAAGCTTTACCAGATGCTATTCATAGTGATTTTAAAGATCAAGTTATCCTCAAAGCAGGTGAAACTTTCACAAGCAAAACACGTTACGAAATCGTTGTTAAATAATAAAAAAATTCTCTGAAGTCATAGGATTTCAGAGAATTTTTTTATTATCATCTTCATCTGGTGTGAGAATCATCGGAATGATGATTGGTTCACGTTCAGTGTTTTCGTAAAGGAATGGTCGAATAGCGTTTACGATAGCACCATTGACAGATTGGACACTGGCATCCTTGTTTTTCAAAGCGATACGAATAGCATTGAAAAGGATACGTTGACTTTGGCGAATCAAGTCACCAGATTCGCGCATGTAGACGAAACCACGACTGAGGATATCTGGTCCAGAAATAATCATCTGAGACTCAAAGTCTACCGTTGCGACAGCAAGTACAACACCATCTTCGGATAGGTCTCGGCGGTCTTTTAGGACTGCCGCACCGATTTCGCCGATACGATTTCCATCGACGTAGATGTCTTGGGCATTGAAGTGACCTGCGATACGAGCAGAGTTTGCAGTAAGGGCAAGGACATCACCATTGCTCATGATAAAGATATTGTCCTTCTCAACTCCAGTATCTACAGCAAGTCCAGCGTGGACTTTTCTGCATACGATATTCACCGTGAACAGGCATGAAGTATTTAGGTTTGATAAGGCGGAGCATGAGTTTTTTTGTTCTTGCTGACCACCGTGTCCAGATGTATGGATGTTGTTAATCTTACCATGGATAACTTCAACACCAGCTTCAGAAATGATGTTAATCAATTTGTTGACGCTAGTGGTGTTTCCTGGAATTGGGCTAGATGAGAAGATAACCGTATCACCAGGCTGGAGTTGCACCTGACGGTGGGTTCCGTTAGCGATACGAGAGAGAGCCGCCATAGGTTCACCCTGGCTACCCGTACAGAGGATAAGAATTTCACCCGCAGGGTAGTCTTTGATTTCATTTGGCTCGATAAAGGTTCCCTTAGGAGCCTTGATGTAACCAAGTTCAATCCCATTGACAATGGCTTTCTCCATAGAGCGCCCGAAAGACAGCAATCTTACGACCTGTTTTAACAGCAGCATCAGTCGCTTGCTGGAGACGGAAGATATTTGAGGCAAAGGATGCAAAGATGATACGTCCTTCGATACCTTGGATAATCTTCATGATAGACTGGCCAACGACCTTTCTCAGAGTTTGTAAAGGTTGGCACTTCAGCATTTGTCGAGTCAGAGAGTAAGCAAAGCACTCCGTCTTCACCTAGGGCTGCCATACGGTGCAAGTCTGCAGGTTCACCAACTGGTGTAAAGTCAAACTTGAAGTCACCCGTACAGACGATTTTCCCTTGAGGTGTATGGATGACGATACCCAAAGGCTCTGGGAATAGAGTGGGTTGTTCTAAAGAAAGGTTGCTTTAAGATTTTTTAAAGGTCAACTCAGTGTTGTGGTTGATTTCGTGAAGTGTAGCATTGCGCAAAAGTCCATGCTCTTCGAGTTTTCCACGGATCAAAGCAAGAGCTAGTGGTACCTGCATAGATAGGGATATTTGCTTGCTTGAGCAAGAACGGAATCCCTCCGATATGGTCCTCGTGTCCGTGTGTAATCAAGAGAGCCTTGACGCGGTCGATATTTTTCGACAATATAAGAGTAATCAGGGATAACGTAGTCGATACCAAGAAGATCATCCTCGGGGAAATTTAATCCCTGCATCAACGATGATAATTTCGTCTTGGTATTCGATTCCGTATGTATTTTTACCGATTTCTCCTAGACCACCAATGGCAAAAACGCCCTACTTCTTCTGGTTTAAGAGTATAGGCCATATTAGAACTCCGTAATTTCGAATGCGCCAGTTTCTTTTTTTCGTAGTCTAGCAGTTTGTCAGACAAGAGCTCGATATATTCAACGTTGAATTCTGGACGGTTTTTTTCAACAAGTTCACGGGCAATGATACGTCCCTCAAGTTCTGAGTTAGCATCAATGTCTAAGTAAAGTGAGCGTGTTGTTTCACGACGTGGGCTACGGTCTTTTAGTTTCTTGATAAAAAAACTTTGTAAATCATGTGTTTCCTTTCTGTTTTTCAGGTCAGCTGTATTCAAAAAAATTACCAGCTTGAAGCTGTTTGTTTCTATTTCATTTTTCTGTCTGTATTGACCTTGATTCGTTACAATTATCTCAATTATAACATAAAAAGGGGAATTAGTAAAAGCAGGAAACATGAAAGTAAGGAGCTTGAAAATGCGTTTCATTTTGACCTTGTATAAGTATTTGAAGACATCAGATGCAAGTGCTATAATAAAGTTAGAAAAAGAGGTTTTTTTCCTTATGAAGGAGGGCAGGATATGTTTCAACTAGCCATTATTATTCGTCTTCTGGCCTTTGCGGTATTTCGTTGCCTGTGTTTACGGAGGAAATGTTTTTGTATACTCGGCTAGAGTATCGGAAAAGCCAAAACTCATTTGGAAGATTGGCTTCGTGACCCTTTATTCGTTTTTTTCCTTCTCCTGGTGACCTATGTGGTCTGGTTCGTATTTTACTTTGGTTTGAATACTTAAGTGCTTGTCCTGTCTGTTTGGCAGGACAATTTTGTTTCAAAACAAAGAAAATTCCCATGTGGCGGCTTTTGTAGTATAATAGTAAGCAGACAAAAAGATAGGAATGTGTTATGAAAGTATTAGCTTTTGATACGTCCAGTAAGGCTCTGTCTCTAGCTATTTTAGAGGACAAGCAGCTTCTTGCTGAGACGACGATTAATATCAAGAAGAATCACAGTATTACCCTCATGCCTGCCATCGATTTTTTGATGACCAATCTAGATTTGACACCCAAAGATTTGGATCGAATCGTCGTGGCAGAGGGGCCTGGTAGCTATACAGGTTTGCGAATCGCAGTAGCAACTGCCAAGACCTTGGCTCATACCCTAAACATTGAGTTGGTTGGGATGTCAGCCTTCTAGCTCTGGTACCGAGCCAGCAGGAAGGTCTGGTTGTTCCCTTTGATGGATGCACGTCGTAACAATGTTTATGCAGGGTTTTTATGAAACATGCTCAACCTGTCTTTCCCAGAAGCGCATCTGTCCTTTGCGGAAGTCCTTGAGCAAGTCAAGGATGCTGACCAGGTAACCTTTGTCGGTGAAGTGGGTCCCTTTGTCGAGCAGATTCAAGAGCAATTACCACAGGCTAACTATCAAGAAACCTTACCAAATGTAGCGAATCTAGCTCTTTGGGCTTGGGATAAGGAAGCAGACTCTTTGCATGACTTTGTGCCAAATTACCTCAAGCGTGTAGAAGCTGAGGAAAATTGGCTTAAGAATCACGCCGAGTCTGACGAGTCTTACATTAAACGCCTATGATTGAAATCAAACGAATCCAACAGCAACCTGACTTGGCACAGGCAATTTACGCTGTCATGACGGATGTTTACACAGTTAGCCCTTGGAACTTGGAACAAATCCAAGCAGACCTGTCTCAAGACCAGACTTGGTATGCTCTAGCTTATGATGGGGAAGAAGTGATAGCGTTTTCTAGCAGTTCAGGAGAATCTTTTTTGAAGCAGAAGTCCTGCAAATCGCTGTCAAGAAAGCCTATCAAGGACAGGGGGTAGCTTCAGCCTTGTTTGCGACATTGCAAACAGACAAGGAGATTTTCCTCGAAGTCAGAAAGTCAAATCAACGAGCACAAGCATTTTACAAGAAAGAAAAAATGGCGGTCATCGCTGAGAGAAAGGCATACTACCATGATCCAGTTGAGGATGCCATTATCATGAAGAGAGAAATAGATGAAGGATAGATATATTTTAGCATTTGAGACATCCTGTGATGAGACCAGTGTCGCCGTCCTGAAAAAACGACGATGAGCTCTTGTCCAATGTCATTGCTAGTCAAATTGAGAGTCATAAACGTTTTGGTGGTGTGGTGCCAGAAGTGGCTAGCCGCCACCATGTTGAAGTCATCACAGCTTGTATCGAGGAAGCTCTGGCAGAAGCAGGGATTACCGAAGAGGACGTGACAGCTGTTGCTGTTACGTATGGACCAGGATTGGTCGGAGCCTTACTTGTTGGTTTGTCAGCTGCTAAGGCATTTGCTTGGGCTCATGGACTTCCTTTGATTCCTGTGAATCACATGGCTGGTCACCTCATGGCGGCTCAAAGTGTGGAGACCATTGGAGTTCCCTTTGTTAGCTCTTTTAGTCAGTGGTGGACACACAGAGTTGGTCTATGTTTCTGAAGCTGGTGATTATAAGATTGTTGGTGAAACTCGTGATGATGCAGTTGGTGAAGCCTATGACAAGGTTGGACGTGTCATGGGCTTGACCTATCCAGCAGGTCGGGAGATTGACGAGTTAGCTCATCAAGGTCAGGATGTTTATGACTTTCCCTCGTGCCATGATTAAGGAGGACAATCTGGAGTTTTTCATTCTCAGGTTTGAAATCTGCCTTTATCAATCTTCACCACAATGCCGAGCAAAAGGGAGAAAGCTTGTCCAAGGAAGACCTATCTGCTTCCTTCCAAGCAGCAGTCATGGATATTCTCATGGCAAAAAAACCAAGAAAGCCCTGGAGAAATATCCTGTTAAAAACCCTAGTCGTGGCTGGTGGTGTCGCAGCTAACAAAGGCCTCAGAGAACGCCTAGCATCAGAAATTACCGATGTCAAGGTTATCATTCCACCTCTACGACTTTGCGGAGACAATGCGGGAATGATTGCCTATGCTAGCGTTAGCGAGTGGAACAAAGAAAATTTTGCAGGCTTGGAGCTAAATGCCAAACCTAGCCTGGCTTTTGATACCATGGAATAGAGAGTTAGCCTAAGGTTAGCTCTTTTTATCTTGGACAAATGCCCTGAGTTTTTTTAGTATAGTAGAAATATGAGATTTAAAAAAACAATGAGTGTTGTGCTTGCTCTTGGAGCTTTATTGCTCTGTATGTCAGCTTGCCAGCATATTCCAAAGACACAATTGATTCTATTTGAGTCACTGTCATTCAATATGCCCCATCAAATCTCTTTGAAAAAAAGTGTTTGGAGAAGCTGATGAAGTGATAGAAGAAACGGAAAACCGCCTATCGGGACACTTGGCATGCAAGGGATCCTTATTTCTATAAAACAGGCCGGCTTTTTCTATCATTACGAAAAATATTGCATTGAATGGTTATACAGGTCGAGCAGATTTCACATTTTCAAAAATCACATCGCTTGGAAGAAGTGACAGTTCATATTCCTGTAGCTTCAAAAAAATGGAGCAACAAGTAGCGCTCTACAATTTATCCCAGACTATAAAAAAAAGAAATTGAAGCTCTTCCGACTATCAAATCCGTAACTACCGAGACAGTAGGATTATACGATGATGGCTATCGCTATAAAGTCAAATTGCAAGGCCAAAGGAGAGAGCTCTGGGTTGATGTCTACCCGATAGAAAGATGAATATACTGAAAAAAATGAAGGCTATAAGTATAGAATTCGAATTGATCAATTTCTCATGTATCCATAATGAACCATACTGTTCAGGGGCTGATACTTGCTATTAGTTTCAAATTCCAGACTGTTTTTCTCCTCTTTGAATGTGTTATAATAATTTTTGCTGTGACTGTCTGGAAAGTAGTTGATAAAGTAATGAATAGTGAGGAGGTTTATGAAAGAAAAAGGATTTTGGGAGGGTGTACAAGCAGCTGTGCCGACGGCTTTAGGTTATATCAGCATCGGTCTTGCTTGTGGGATTATCGGTTCTCCCTATGTAACACCTGTGGAAATGGGCTTGATGAGCCTCTTTGTCTATGCTGGGAGCGCCCAGTTTGCCATGATAGCCTTGATAGCAGTTCAAGCACCTGTGGCAGCCATTGCTATGACGGTCTTTTTGATTAATCTGCGTCTCTTCTTGCTGAGTTTGCATGCGTCGACCTATTTCCGTCATACGAGCTTATGGCATAATATCGGAATGTCCAGTCTCTTGACCGATGAGACTTACGGGGTCTTGATGGGAGAGTTGGTTCATACGGATAAGGTCAACCCCATGTGGATGCATGGAAACAATCTCAATAGCTATATTTGCCTGGTTTGTTGGGAACAGTTGTCGGAACTGCTCTAGGTGGCCTTTTGCCAAATCCGGAAGTTTTTGGTCTAGATTTTTGCCCTAGTGGGAATGTTTATCAGGGATTTTTCACTTCCCAGTTTCAGATTATGCAAAAACGGATTTCCCTTACGCAATCTCTTCATCATTCTTGGGAGTTGTTGCTGTTTCCTTTTTTTGTACTCTTGACAGTAGTATCTCAGTCGCTAGCTGTCCTGTTTGCGACCTTGCTAGGGTTGTACCATGGGGGTGATTTTTGGATGGTCAGTAAGTATATTTTAATGGCAATCGTCTTTTTCTGGCTTGGTGACTTGGATTCCGAGAATGATTCCTTTCATCCTTGCTAAGTACAAGGGGTTTGCCGCCCTATTGTCGAACGCTTTTTGAAATTTCTCCCAGTTTCTATTATCTTTCGCCTTGATTCTTTCAAGTGTGGTGACAGGAAAAAGTCTGGAAGCTTCCCACAGATAAAATGGTTGGACTTTCTAGCAGTCTTTCCCAACAGCCTTTGTAGCCTTTTCGCTACTGCAATCTGGTGGGGACAGTTCTCTTTTGGAGTAGTCTTTGATAGCAGTCCTACGTTTGGTCTTTTAATCAGCCATAAAGAAAACCTATCACAAATATAGAAATCATATAATGGCGCAATCCTAATTTTTCTGTTAAGATTAGACTGTATTTTATTTTGGAGGATTTATCATGAAAAAAATCGTTAAATATTCATCACTTGCTGCCCTAGGGCTTATTGCCGCGGGTGCATTAGCAGCTTGCTCAGGTGGTGAGAAGAAAGATGCTGCAACTAGTGAAGCAACATCTGGTAAGAAGAAATTATCGTTGCAACCAACGCTTCACCAAAACCATTTAACTATGAAGATAATGGTGAGTTGACTGGTTACGAAATCGAAGTTATTCGTGCTATCTTTAAAGACTCTGACAAGTATGATGTTAAGTTTGAAAAGACAGAATGGTCAGGTATCTTTGCAGGTCTTGACGCAGATCGTTACCAAATGGCAGTTAACAACATCAGCTACACTAAAGAACGTGCAGAAAAATATCTTTATGCAGCACCAACTGCTAAAAACCCTAACGTTCTCGTAGTTAAAAAAGATGACAACAGCATCAAATCACTTGATGATATTGGTGGAAAATCTACTGAAGTCGTTCAAGGAACAACATCGGCTAAACAGTTGGAAGAATACAACAAACAACATACAGATAACCCAACTGTCCTTAACTATACAAAAGCTGATTTCCAACAAATCATGGGACGTTTGAGCGACGGACAATTCGACTACAAGATTTTTGACAAAATCGGTGTAGAAACAGTTATCAAAAACCAAGGTTTGGATAACTTGAAAGTCATCGAACTTCCAAGCGACCAACAACCTTACGTATACCCACTTCTTGCAAAAGGTCAAGATGAATTGAAATCATTTGTAGACAAACGCATCCAAGAACTATATAAAGACGGAACTCTTGAAAAACTATCTCAACAATTCTTTGGTGGTTCTTACCTTCCAGCAGAAGCTGACATTAAATAAGTTTGTAAATCATCCACTCTTTCAGAGGTGGATGATTTTGCAACTTTTAGACATATAGTTTCAAACTATATGTCTGCCTATCTAATAACAATTTGCTAAATCAAATAAAGTATGAGATACTATTACGGTATTATTTTTAAAGGAGAAAGAATCATGAAAATCAAAAAATGGTTAAGCGTAGCAGCGATTGCTACAGTAGCAGGCCTTACACTTGCAGCTTGCGGAAATTCAGACAAGAAAGCGGACAATACAACTACAGTTAAAATTGCAACTGTTAACCGTAGCGGTTCAGAAGAAGCGCGTTGGGATAAAGTCCAAGAATTGGTTGAAAAAGACGGAATTAAATTGGAATTCACAGAGTTTACAGACTACTCACAACCAAACAAAGCAACTGCTGATGGTGAAGTAGACTTGAACGCTTTCCAACACTACAACTTCTTGAACAACTGGAACAAAGAAAACGGTAAAGACCTTGTAGCGATTGCAGATACTTATATCTCACCAATCCGCCTTTACTCAGGTAAAAACGGTGAAGAAAACAAGTATACTAAAGTGGAAGAAATCCCAAATAACGGTGAAATTGCAATTCCAAACGATGCTACTAACGAAAGCCGTGCCCTTTACCTTCTTCAATCAGCTGGTTTGATTAAATTGGATGTTTCAGGAACTGAACTTGCTACAATCGCAAACATCAAAGAAAATCCAAAGAACTTGAAAATCACTGAGTTGGACGCTAGCCAAACAGCTCGTTCATTGACTTCAGTTGATGCAGCTGTTGTAAACAACACTTTTGTTACAGAAGCAAAATTGGACTACAAGAAAGCACTCTTTAAAGAGCAAGCTGACGAAAACTCAAAACAATGGTACAACATCATCGTTGCGAAAAAAGATTGGGAATCATCACCTAAAGCTGATGCAATCAAGAAAATTATCGCAGCTTACCACACTGACGAAGTGAAAAAAGTCATCGAAGAAACTTCAGACGGCTTGGATCAACCAGTTTGGTAATAAACACAGGGAGGTGGGAGAGATTTTTCCACCTCTTGCTTTTATATAGAGCCTAAAACAAATGACATCCCACTTGTATTGATTTCAAAGGTACAAGCCCTAGTAGAAAGGTAGAGAGAAAATGGTTTTCCCTAGCCAAGAAGAACAAATTGAAAAGTTTGAAAAGGATCATGTAGCGCAACATTACTTTGAAGTTTTGCGTACCCTGATTTCTAAAAAATCAGTCTTTGCCCAACAGGTCGGTCTGAAAGAGGTGGCTCGTTATCTAGGCGAGATTTTTAAACGTGTTGGCGCAGAAGTTGAGATTGACGAGAGCTATACGGCGCCTTTTGTCATGGCACATTTCAAAAGTTCACGACCAAATGCCAAGACTATCATTTTCTACAACCACTATGATACAGTACCTGCGGATGGTGACCAGATCTGGACAGAGGATCCATTTACGCTTTCTGTCCGTGATGGCATCATGTACGGGCGTGGGGTTGATGATGACAAGGGGCATATCACTGCTCGCTTGAGTGCTCTGAGAAAATACATGCAGGACCATGATGATCTACCAGTCAATATCAGCTTCATCATGGAAGGAGCTGAAGAGTCTGCCTCTATGGATTTGGACAAATATCTAGAAAAACACGCGGACAAGCTTCGTGGTGCAGATTTGTTGGTCTGGGAACAAGGAACTAAAAATGCTTTGGAACAGCTAGAAATCTCTGGTGGGAACAAGGGAATTGTGACCTTTGATGCTAAGGTCAAGAGTGCCGATGTGGATATCCACTCTAGCTATGGTGGAGTTGTGGAGTCAGCTCCATGGTATCTCATTCAAGCTTTGACTAGTCTTCGCGCTGCCGATGGCCGCATCTTGGTAGAAGGTTTGTACGAACATGTGCAGGAGCCTAATGAACGTGAGTTAGCCTTGATTGAAACCTATGCCCAACGCAATCCAGAGGAAATTAGTCAGATTTATGGCTTGGAATTGCCACTTTTACAAGAGGAACGTACAGCCTTTCTCAAACGGTTTTTCTTTGAACCAGCACTCAATATCGAAGGAATTCAGTCAGGCTATCAAGGTCAAGGAGTTAAAACGATTTTGCCAGCAGAGGCTAGTGCCAAGCTAGAAGTACGTTTGGTTCCTGGCTTAGAACCCCATGATGTTTTGGAGAAAATCCGAAAACAACTAGACAAAAACGGTTTTGATAATGTAGAATTGTACTATACCTTGGGTGAGATGAGCTATCGAAGCGATATGAGTGCACCATCTATTCTCAATGTTATTGAGCTGGCCAAGAAATTCTATCCACAGGGCGTATCGGTCTTGCCAACAACGGCTGGGACAGGTCCTATGCATACAGTCTTTGATGCCTTAGAAGTACCCATGGTTGCCTTTGGTCTAGGAAATGCTAATAGCCGAGACCATGGTGGAGATGAAAATGTGCGAATCGCCGATTATTACACCCATATTGAATTAGTAGAGGAGCTGATTAGAAGCTATGAGTAGAGATATTATCAAATTAGATCAGATCGATGTGACTTTTCACCAAAAGAAAAGAACCATCACAGCGGTCAAGGATGTGACCATTCACATCCAAGAAGGAGATATCTACGGAATTGTAGGATATTCTGGAGCAGGGAAATCAACCCTAGTTCGTGTTATTAACCTTTTGCAAAAACCATCTGCAGGTCGAATTACCATTGATGATGATGTGATCTTTGACAACAAGGTTACCTTAACTGCGGAGCAATTACGCCATAAACGTCAAGATATTGGGATGATTTTCCAACACTTTAACCTTATGAGCCAGAAAACAGCAGAGGAAAATGTAGCCTTTGCCCTCAAACACTCTGGACTCAGCAAGGAAAGATAAAGAAGGCTAAAAGTGGCTGAGTTATTGGACTTGGTCGGGCTTGGCTGACCGTGCCGAAAAACTATCCTTCACAACTATCTGGAGGTCAAAAAGCAACGTGTGGCTATTGCGCGTGCCTTGGCCAATGATCCAAAAAAATCTTGATTTCGGACGAGTCAACTTCAGCTCTGGATCCCTAAAGACAACGAAACAAATCTTTGTCTCTCTTGCAAGATTTGAACCGTAAACTAGGTTTGACCATTGTCTTGATTACACATGAGATGCAGATTGTCAAAGACATTGCTAACCGTGTAGCAGTGATGCAGGATGGTCGCTTGATTGAAGAGGGTAGCGTTCTTGAAATCTTCTCAGATCCTAAGCAACCATTGACTCAGGACTTTATCTCAACTGCGACAGGTATCGATGAAGCTATGGTCAAGATTGAGAAACAAGAAATTGTAGAGCACTTATCTGAAAAACAGCATTTTGGTACAACTCAAGTATGCAGGCGCTTCTACAGATGAACCACTTTCTGAATGAGTTGTACAAAGCACTACCAAGTAACAGCCAATATTCTTTATGGAAATATTGAAATTTTTGGATGGCACTCCTGTTGGTGAACTTGTGGTTGTCTTTGTCAGGAGAAAAAAAGAAGCATTGGCAAGCGCTCAAGATGCCATCCGTCAGGCTGGTGTGCAACTAAAAAGTATTGAAGGGAGGACAGTAAGATGGCAGAATTTGATTCAAACATACTTTACCAAACGTCTACAAGATGGGTTGGTCTAGGTCAAGCTGGCTGGGGAACAGCTATCTATTTGACGCTTTATATGACAGTTCTTTTCCTTTCATCATTGGAGGTTTCCTAGGGACTGGTTGCAGGGACTTTTCCTTGTCTTGACAGCTCCAGGTGGTGTCTTGGAAAATAAAGTTTGTCTTTTCTGGGATTTTTGGACAAGATTACCTCAATCTTCCGTGCTGTGCCATTTATCATTCTCTTGGCAGTCTTGTCGCCCTTCTCTCATCTAATCGTAGGGAACAAGTATTGGGCCAAATGCCGCTATTGTACCCACTATCTTTTGCAGTCTTTGCCTTTCTTTGCTCGTCAGGTTCAGGTGGTATTTAGCAGAGCTTGATGGTGGTGTCATCGAGGCAGCTCAAGCCAGTGGAGCTACATTTCTGGGACATCGTAGGGTGTTTACCTATCAGAAGGTCTGCCAGACTTGATCCGTGTGACGACTGTGACCTTTGATTTCACTAGTCGGTGAAACAGCTATGGCGGGAGCAGTCGGAGCAGGTGGTATCGGTAACGTAGCTATCGCTTATGGATTTAACCGTTTACAATCATGATGTGACTAGTCTTGCGACGACTCATCATTATCATTTTGATTATCTTTTACTATTCAGTTCTTGGGAGACTTCTTGACCAAGAAATTAAGTCATAAATAAAAAAAGAGCCAATCGGCTCTTTTTTTATGATGGTTTTTTTCTGAAATTTTTTTAATAAGAACTTGTCCAATAAGGTCACCAAGTAGAGCACCGATAAGGACGCTTGCTACAAAGAGTAGGATAGTGCCGAGAGTTAGGTGAGACCATGATGCGGTCAATATAGTCCTGAGATTTTGCCACGAGCTACTAGAGTTGCTATATAAGCCTGAGGGGTTATCCACATCAGTAGGATGGGACCAGTGGTGCCAAAATGCAAAGACTAGGAAGGAAAGAAGGTTCTTTGACCTTATCCTTGTAATGACCAAGATGGGCGATGCCATCCGCCGCAAGTCCACAGATGATTCCTGGGAGAAAGGCTCCAGCACCATGCTTGCTCCCGAGGAAAAAGAGAGAGATAACGAGCCCAATCGTTGTAATCGCTCCCAAAAGCGAGGCACTTTTGTTAAAAAGTAGCATATAGACGCTACCTCCCACAAGAGCAGAAAAAGGCAGGGGCATAAAACATATTTCCAGTGTGGTCGACAAGGTTTCCTAGTAGAACCCCCACTCCGATACAGAGAAAGTAAACAAGGGCAGCTACAAGGGTCGTCAAGATATTCTTTTTCATAAATTCTCCTTCGTATATCTGATGGTATTCATTGTATCATGCCTGTGGCAGATTGTAAATGCTAGTTTGGAACTAGTATTTATTAGGAAATGTGGTAAAAATAGGAAAAAATAAAAGATGAGTGGTAAGAGGATGAAGAATTTAGGAAAAGTTTTTAAAGAGCTACGAGAATCAAGAAAAATTTCCTTGAGAAAAGCAACAGGTGGACGCTTTTCAGCATCCTTATTGTCGCGTTTTGAAAATGGTCAGAGTGAAATATCTGCTCAAAAGTTATTTGTCTGCTTTAGAGAATATCCATGCTAACGTAGAAGAACTCTTATTTTTAGCGAGAGGCTTTTCACCACGATGCTAATTCTGAATTCAGAAATCAACTGTTTAAAGCCGTAAACCCAAAAGATTTAACATCTTTGCATACCCTCTATCAGAGAGAATACCAACAAATCCCTTTTTCAAAGGATAAACAAGAACATATTCTCAATGCTATTTTGATAAAATCCTATATGAAAGCTATTGATGAGACGATTACATTGACCTCTGAGGAAGAAAGAGTTCTACATGATTATCTATTTTCTGTTGAAATTTGGGGACTCTATGAACTTTCGTTCTTTTCTTCCTGCTCTCCTCTTTTATCAGTCCAGCTTTTGACAAAGTATACTCGGGAAATGTTGCGGAAGTCAGATTTTTTGCAAGGAGTTGGGAAAAATCGAAACATGATGCACACCTTGCTCCTCAATGGCTTTATGACCTGTATTGAAGCTGATGATTTTTACCAACGCCCTCTATTTCAAAAAAACAAATTGAAAAAGAACTTCTTTGAAGAAAAATGAAACCTATTTTTCGAATAGTCTACCTATGGGCAGAAGGTTTGCTTGATAGTAAACAAGGAAGAGTGGAGGATGGGCAGAGAAAAATGGAGGATGCTGTCCGTATTTTCGAGATGATTGGTTGTAGCAAATCTGCAGATTATTATAGAAGCGCCATAGAGTGTTAAATATTTGCAACTGGATAAATTAAATTGAAACGATAGGACTGTGAAGATACTTATTAGTATTAGCAAGTTCTATCGTTTTTCGTTATGAGTTTAGTTTGTTGCATATATTCAAAAAAATTTTCTCAAAGGATTCTTGATGCTATACTAGAACTACCATAAAAGTAGTATGTGAGAAAGGAATCTATATGAAACTATTACTAAGAAATCAAGCTTATCGAATCTTGAGTTTATCACGATTTTTCAATGCCTTTGGAGCTTCGATTTTTAATTTAGTATTTGTGGTCTATGCCTCGACTTTACCAGAGGCTTCTGTTGCCGTTGCCGTGGCGAATGTTGTGATTATGCTTCCGGCCCTTTTTACGGTTTTTGTGGGAATTCGGGCTGATTACACGAGGGACAAGGTCAAATGGATGACCTATGTCGGTTTATTTCAGGCAATTTTATTTTTTCTGGCAGCCCTAGTTGTTCAGCAAGCTAGTTTCTTTGCCTTTTCGACCCTTTGCCTCATCAATGTCATTAGTGATGTAGCCAGTGATTTTGCTGGGGGCTTGCGAATGCCTCTCGTTAAAGAAAAAGTAGCAGAGTCAGATCTGATGGAGGCCTATTCCTTTTCTCAGTTTATTACCTATATTTCTGCTATTGGTGGCCAAGCTTTCGGTGTTTGGCTATTAGGGGTATCGACGCAGAACTTTTCGCTCGTAGCAGGAATCAATGCCATATTTTTCCTAGTGTCAGCTCTCATTCTCTTTTTAGGAAGGGCTGAATTAAGCTTATCAACTCCACTTGTTGACAGTAAATCACTGAAAAATGAGAAGCTTTCTATCAAAGAGCAGTTCCTAACAATTTACCGAAATTTACGTCTTGTTTTTCTTCAAAGTGGACAGAAAAACTTTGGTTTTATGCTCTTTGCTATCTTGCTTATCAATGCTTTGGGTGGTGCCTTAGGTGGTATCTATAACATCTTCCTTTTAAATCATTTCCTTACTGAATTTTTCCTACAAGGATGCATTGTTTATCTTACAATTGATTACCTTATTAGCAGTTATCATCAGTAGTCTTACGGGAAATGACTATTTTGGGAAGCAATCTTTGCCTAAATTGATGATGTGGGTTACATTAGGAGCTAGTCTAGTTGGTCTATCTAATTTGTTAAACCAAGTCTTGCTTGGGATGCTTTTCGTCTTTTTTACCATGTATATCTCTGGTAAAATTTCCCCTAAAATTAGTGCTTTGCTCATGAAAAATCTTGCTCCAGAGGTTCTCTCTCGTACCAGTAATTTTTTAGGTTTGTTGTTTACTCTATCTATACCAGTGGGGACGGCCTGTTTTTCACTGGTGGCGGTATGGGATATACAGTTGACTTGGATACTTTTCGTAGGTCTTTCTCTGATAGCTATTCTTCTGACAAGTCTCAATCTCAAAAATGAAATTTAGGTGTTCGTCTTCTTTTCAGACTGTCCCAATCCTTTCATTTATGGTAAAATAGGACTATTAAGTTAGAAAGAGGATTCCCTATGAAATTACAAAAACCAAAAGGAACGCAGGATATCTTACCTGCTGAGTCTGCCAAGTGGCAGTACGTTGAAGGCTTTGCGCGTGAAATCTTCAAACGCTACAACTACGCAGAAGTACGTACCCCTATTTTTGAGCACTACGAAGTCATCAGTCGTTCTGTTGGAGACACAACTGATATCGTAACCAAGGAAATGTACGATTTTTACGACAAGGGAGACCGTCATATTACCCTCCGTCCAGAAGGAACTGCTCCAGTCGTTCGTTCTTATGTGGAAAATAAACTCTTCGCACCAGAAGTGCAAAGCCAAGTAAGTTCTACTACATGGGTCCAATGTTCCGCTATGAGCGTCCACAAGCAGGTCGCTTGCGTCAATTCCACCAGATTGGTGTGGAGTGTTTTGGCTCTAGCAATCCAGCTACTGATGTGGAAACGATCGCTATGGCAGCCCACTTCTTGAAAGCAATCGGTGTTCAGGGTGTCAAACTGCATCTAAATACTCTTGGAAATCCTGAAAGTCGTGCAGCCTACCGTCAAGCCTTGATTGACTACTTGACACCTATGAAAGATAGCTTGTCTAAGGATAGTCAACGTCGTTTGGAAGAAAATCCTCTTCGTGTCTTGGACTCTAAGGAAAAAGAAGACAAGGCAGCTGTGGAGAATGCACCATCTATCTTGGATTACCTTGACGAAGAAAGCCAAGCCCACTTTGATGCTGTGCGTCAGATGCTGGAAAATCTTGGAGTAGACTATATCATCGATACCAACATGGTGCGTGGTTTGGACTACTACAACCACACGATTTTTGAGTTTATCACTGAAATCGAGGGTAATGAATTAACAGTCTGCGCAGGTGGTCGCTATGATGGCTTGATTGCTTACTTTGGTGGTCCTGAGACTGCTGGTTTTGGGTTTGGACTTGGTGTAGAACGTCTCCTTTTAGTTCTTGAAAAGCAAGGTGTGGCCCTACCTATCGAAAACGCCCTAGATGTTTATATTGCTGTCCTTGGTGAAGGAGCAAATATCAAGGCTTTAGAGTTGGTACAAGCTCTTCGTCAACAAGGTTTCAAGGCAGAACGAGATTACCTTAACCGCAAACTCAAAGCTCAGTTTAAGTCGGCTGATATCTTTAGAGCTAAGACACTTATCACTCTAGGAGAGAGTGAAGTCGAAAGCGGTCAAGTGCAGGTCAAGAACAACCAAACTCGAGAAGAAGTTCAAGTTTCTCTTGATGCTATCTATCAAAAATTTCTCAGAAAGTATTTTGGGAAAAATTAGGCTCTTTAATAGTAAAAAGTAAAGTCGGGAAATAGTTCCCGACTTTTTCGATTTCAGAGACTATAATAATCAAATAAGACCGACTGTTCCGACAAAAATCGATTGGGGATCGGCTTTTTGGATTAAAAATAAAAAGGGATTTTTTAAAAAGTATTGTAAACCCATATAAAAATGCCATGATATATCTAATTAAGAAAAAGGGTAAATTTTTAAGGACTTTAAAAAGTATGTTGGCATTTGTGGGTATACTTGTCTTATATTTGACTATGTTAATAACGGTATTTCTAGCAGATGTTACAGATCTACAAATAAAACAACAATCACTGTTGACGGTCAATGACTAGCTAAACTATTACAACTCCTGAAGATACAAAAAGAAATAACCACATCAAAAGAAGTCACATCCACAACTACGACAGATGATCAACCACAATTTCTTAGAACTAAGGGGAACAATGGGGGTTGGCTTAGTAATAACAGGTGTCCATTTTTATCAGCTATAGTTGTGTTGATACGTAAATATAACAGTTAGGTAGCGGAGAGAGTCAAGCTCTTTTCTTTAAATATTATAATAAACTATGTATATATGTATAAAAGTACAAATATGATTTGCTTTATTCTGAGATTCTATTTAAAGAATAATTTATGTATTTTTAAAAGTTATAAAAAAATCTAAAAACTATATTGAAAAAAATCAATTGAAGAAAGAATTATTTAGATGCTTTTTAATCACTTGCAATAATAAATAAATATGATATAATCAGTTTTAAAAATGATAATTTTATTTGTCATTGATTTTTATTGATTATGTTTTTTGTGGTGTCAGTTGGTAAGAAGCAAATTGACACATCTAAACAAGTGGATGTTATCACAGAATTTATAATTTAAAAATAACAAAGGTGGAGATTTGACAGGGCTGGTTGTCTCATTGGATAGTTTCTGTCAGAATGCAAAAATTTGTGTAAGAGGTAAAAAGTTAAAGCTGGAGATACAGCAGAAATTAACATAGTTTCTCCAATGGGTATCAAATCTAAAAATTTTTTTTGAAATTAATGACTCAATTACTGGTAAATTGATTTGCCAACACATAAGATGTTACAATAAACTATAAAAGTATATAATAAATGGAGCATTTAGATGAAACTATCAATTCTAATTACCCTTTTAAACGAAGAATTAGTTCTATCTCAAACTCATAAAAGCTATTTCTGAACAGCTAGAGAGCATGATATTGTCGAAAACAACTATCTGATTACGAAATTCTCTATATAGACGATGGTAGTAGCGATAGTACTTTAGAACTAATCAATGCTATTGCAAACGAAAACCCACGGGTCAAGTATATCAGCTTTAGTAGAAATTTTGGACGCGAGAGTGGAATTCTTGCTGGTTTTAAATATGCTACTGGCGATGCTGTTATGGTGATGGATGGCGACTTTGCAACATCCGCCTTATCTGATTCCCTCTTTGTAGATGCTTATAAAGAAGGTTATGATATTGTCAGTGGTCAGAGAAGTCGAGAAGGAGAGTCTTTCGTAGGAAGTTTCTTTGCTCGTAGCTTTTTATAAATTTCTCTAACCACTCCATGGATGTCAAAGTTAACAGACGGAAAATCAGAATTACGTCTCCTCAGCAAGAGAGCTGTGGATGTATTTGTTTCCCTTCCAGAGTACAATCGTTTCAACAAAGGGACTTTATGAGTGGATTGGTTTTTAAAGAGAAGGTTATCCCTTATAAAAAAATGAAGTTCGTATAGCAGGAAAAAAAGTAAATTCGGCTTTAAAAAGTCTATGAATTATGCTTTTCAGGGGAATTATCTCATTTAACGATCGTCCGCTCAGAATCTGTATCCAATTTGGATTTGTCAGTATGGTTCTGTCTCTGCTCTACATTGTGTATGAGTTTTGCAAATTTATCTTTTCTTCAGATTATACGAGTGGCTATTTCACGACAATAGCAGCCATTATCTTGTTTAGTAGTGTGCAACTGATCTTCATAGGTGTACTTGGAGAGTATATTGGAAAGATTTATTACGAGGTGAAGCAACGTCCTCACTTTGTCATCGCGAAAAAGCAATATTGACCAAGCTGAAAAAGATAAGATCGGTTAAAATGACATTAGGAGAAAATCAAATCATGAATAAGTGGTTAAAGTGTTGGCAAGAGTTGAAAGGAAAAACATCCCAAAGCCTTGCTTTATACGATGAGTGCCTTACTACCAATGACCATCATGTTGGTTGTTTGGTTCTTCATGGGTAGCTATCCCTTTGGGAATAAAAAGTCTGATGGCAGTTGACTTTGGTCAGCAGTATATCAGCTTTTTTTGAGCTTATAAGAATGCGGTACTTACTGGTGATTTGAGTAGTCTAACCTACTCCTTTTACGAAATCTCTCGGTGGAGATATGATAGGGGTTTTAGGCTATTACTTAATGAGTCCCTTTTAATATTTTTTTATATTATTATCCCCTTCAAACACTATGGTTTAGCTGTCTTTCTGACCATTTGGCTCAGATACGGCGCAATCGGACTTTCTTTCTCTCATTTTCTGATTAAGCGCTATAAAGGTGCAGAATCACGTATGTGGTTGGTGCCTTTGTTTGCAACAGCCTATGCTCTTTCAGGGATGCTCGTTTCCTATCAGATGAACGTCATTTTTCTATGATGCCATGATTATGCTACCGCTCGTTATCATCTATCTGGAAGAGATCTTGGATGGTGGAAGACCCTATCGTTATGCCTTTATTTTAGGACTAACAGTCTTTCTTCAATTCTATATGGGGTATATGATTTCGATTTTTATCGTCCTATACTCTTGCTATTATGTTTCACCACGTCTCTCTATCCAGGGAACTCTGAAACAGAAGCTGAAACACTTCTTGAATCCTTTGGTAAAAAGCATTTGCCTTCTCCGTCATTGGAGTTGCAACAGCTTCGGTACTAATTGTGCCAGTCTTTTACAATCTTCTTGAGAGTAAGGGGCAGGTTGGAGATGCCATGAGGTTTTCTTTTGCCTTTCAAATTAATCCTGTGGATATCCTATCGAAGCTTGCTATCGGTGGCTTTGATACGACTTCAGGCTGGTCGACTGGACCTAACCTCCCAAATATCTACATCGGTGCTTTAGGATTCATAGGTTTCATCCTTTACTTTACATCGAAACAGGTAGCCAAGGAAAAACGTTGGGCTGCAGGTGCTGTCACCTTTGTCTTCTTCCTTTCCTTTGTCAATGAATTTGTAAGTAAAATATGGCATATGGGACAAAATCCAGCTGGATTCTTCTTCCGTTTCTCATGGTTATTCTCGTTCTTTATGCTCGTCTTAGCCTATCAGGTAGTTAAGGGGACAAGTAGAAATTTCTCGCAGAGGGAAGTTGCTTTCAGTGGTGTTACTGGTTTTATCAGCAATTTATCTCTATACAAAGAAATTCACCTACCTTCCAAAAACCCAACCTGAAGCTTTGACTCAATTTCTATCAAAGAACTTTATTGTATTTTGGATTTTACTATTAGCTATCACTGCAGCCTGCTCTTATCTCTATTGGAGTCGTTCTTGTAAAGCTCCTAAAGTAAAAAAAATCGTACTCTTGATAGCTGGCTCTGTCGTGTTTCTTTTAGGCATTCTTCTCCAAACAGGTTATCTCTTATCTCAGGTTGTCTTAACTCTGCTAGTCTACTTAGCGGTTCTCTTCTTGCTACGTTCAAGAATGACCAGATTGGCAATTCTTGCCTTGTCTACCCTAACCATCTTTGAATTAGGCTATAATGCTTATCTATCTCAAGTGACCTTTGGGTATGCAGATGTAGATAAATTTGTAGATGCAACGGTATCTGTAAAACAAGTCACAGATGATGTTCAAAAACAGGCAGATCAACCATTCTATCGAATCGCTACTACCTTTGCCTATTCAAAAACAGTGCCATCACTTGTGTCTTACCCAGGTCTAAGTACCTTTAGTTCTAGCTTAGAGCGTACGACCATGGATCAATTTGCTTACATGGGTGACCAAGGGATTAATGCAGCAACTGAGTATGAAAATGGGACCTTGTTAACAGATGCCTTATACGGTGTTCGCTATTATATGGATATCAAGGATCTGGATACCTGCTGAGAAAAGAAGCTCATCCTGAGAGAATGTATTTCACTCGTTTTGCCAGTCGTTTTGATATGCACCGTTATTTCACGCGTAAGGTCTATGAAGATGAGCGCTATATTGTGTACGAAAATCCCAATTCTTTCCCATTAGCCTATGGAACAAATGATTTAGTAAGAAACATCAACTTTGGTAGAAATAACGCTATCCAAAATCAAAACATCATCCTCAACTCTATGGAAGGTGTGAAAAAAAGGCGAGAAAACTATCTCGACTACTTCAAACCCCTAGCCTACGGAGATGTTGAGACAGAAAATCTTACTGAGGAAAAATGTCGACAAAAGAAAAAGGAACTGCAGTCTACAAGCGTGTGGATTCTTCTAAAGGATGCAGTGGTTCGCTACCGAATTACTCCTCGAACAGACTTTGACTTATTACTTCTTTGTGCCTGCAAGTCTAAATTCAGAAAAAGATTACTCAGTCCTCTTAAATGGCAAGTGGTTTACTCATTCTAAGAGAAACACGCAACGTCAACTCTGGCAAATCGCAGATAATGCAGTTGAATCAAGAATCTGTACTTGAGTTCCGCTTTTAAAACTGATAAAGTTGACCTTTCAAACGCAGGTGTTTATCGTGCAGAGATCAGTCAAATTCAAAGTGCTTTTAGAAAAAGCGGAAGGCACAAGGTCTACAAGTTGAGAAATTCTCAAATACTTATATCGTCGGTTCAGTGAATATCACGGACGACAGTAAATATATGATGACTTCTATCCCTTATAGTGAAGGTTGGAAAGGTGAAAGTTGATGGTAAGTATGTTCCCTGTGACAAAAAGCATGGAACAGCTTTTATTTCCTTCGATTACTTCCGGACAACATAAGGTAGAATTTGTCTTTCTCTCAAAAAGGAAGGATTACAGGTGCTGTACTGACTCTCATCAGTCTATCAACGCTTTATATCATCAGAAGAGATTACAAAAAGGATGATAAAAACCAGCTGAAAAGAAAGTCAAGACGCTCCATCAGCTGACTAAGCAATCTTTTATCAACTATAAAAAAATACGGTCAGGATACCATTCCTGACCTTTTTCTTCTACAAAATGACAAAAAAATCTTAAACTTTTTGACAAATATGCTTGTCAAAAAAATAAAAAGATATGTTACAATGAAAATCAAGATAAAGAACAAAAGGAGAAAAAAAGACATGCTAAAAAAATCGTCTAAAAAGAGCTTCGGGCTCGCGATGGCCTGAATCAAACTGAGCTGGCCAAACTAGCTGGCGTGTCCAGGCAAACCATCAGTTTGCTAGAACGGGATGAGTACACGCCCATCCATCGTCATTGCCCTGAAGATTGCTCAGATATTCCATGAGCCAGTCGAGTCGGTCTTTCGCTTTAGAGGAGGATGAGTGATGAACAAGTATAAAGTGATTTATTATCTATCTATAGTTGTGTTTATCGTGAATCTTTTGGCTATGATTGGAAGCCTACTTGGTTGGTTTACGATTGTCGAAAGTAAATATCTCTTCTGGATTAATATAATGCTACTATTAGTCTTTAGATGGGTAGAGAAAAGATAAAGTTTAAAGAGACTCGTAAAAAGGAGAAAAAGTTATGAAAGAGTTTTTTAGCAGGTTTTCAAGTCGATACTGAGAACAAAGCACTTGCAGGTGTTTGTGCAGGTTTAGGAAATTATTTTAACATTCAAGCCAATATCGTTCGTTTGGTGACAGTCTTCTTGTTTCTCTCTTCGACGGAGATTGGGATTATAACAGTTACAGCCTATGCTTATCTAGCAGGTTGGCTTGGCAATGAACCCTTGGGAGATGGAGCGAAGAAAGCAAGAAACCAAGCTATTCTCTTACTTGTTGTTTGTTTGCTTTTGGTATCACTTGGAGCAGAGGATTGACAGCTATTTTTTTGAATCAGGTAAAAGCCTTTTGGTCAATGGTTGTCTAGCTTGTTTTAGAAAGAGGTTAAAAGATGGAAAAGAAACATGTCATTTTTTCACTCAAGCTTTTTATAGCAGGAGTTTTATTAGGAATACTTGCCGGTTTTCTTGGTGTTAATCCTTTAGGTATCAGTCAAGGGCAAGTAGTCGTTGCCTTGAAATCACTCTTTCTTGGTCTAGGGCTGATTACGACGATTTCTAACCTTTTTATTTCACTAGAAAAAAAGCCATCAGGCTTATCAGAGTTATCAAAAGAGAAGAAGAGACGAAGAAAAACGAACAAGACTACCTTGCTATGTATCGTTTCTTAGATTATGGTACGGTAGCTTGGAATGTTTGCCAAATTAGTATGACTATCCTGCCTACTTTTAGATTTGGGAGCTTTAGGCCCATCAGCAACATCCTTATTTTTGATGGTTGTAGGTATCTGGTCGGGTGCTTACTGTCTCAAAATCACTAGCAAGATCCGTAACTATAAACTTTCTGTTATGGCGACTCCTAAGGAAGTTTTGGAATACCTGGATACTTATGATGAGGGAGAAAAGCAGGCTGAGATGGAAGAAAGCTTACTTGATCTTATTCAAGGTCAATCAGCTCCTCATTCCTGGTATCTATGTTGTCTTAGTCGTGCTATCTCTAGTATTGGGACAAGTACAGTTAGTTGCTCTGCTTGTGGCAGTTGTCATCCATTTGTACACGAATGTTGCACAGTGCGCAAAAACAAAACGTTATTTCAAATAGGAGAATATTATGAAAACACTTAAAAAAATATTGGCTGGTATAGTCTTACTTTCTTATCATTTATTATGATTTATAGTTTTATTCAGGGTGTAGGTGTGGCAGCGATGAAGTTGGGAGCACCTGACTACGTTTTTGTCCCTGTTTATGTCTTATTAGCAGGAATCTTCACCTTCGTTACCTACAAGTGGTATAAGACAGGAACCGTTACGATTGAAAAAACAGCCCTCAACAAATACATCTGGTTGCCTGCCTTGGTATGGGCCCTTGTCATTGTTGCCCAATTCTTTTTGCCAAATGATCCATCAGTCAATCAACAGACGGCAGAACAATTGACTCATAATCAACCTCTCTTCGCTTTCTTCATGATAGTTGTCTTTGCGCCCCTGACAGAAGAGTTAACCTTTAGAGGGATGCTAGCTCGTTATGTCTTCTCTCAACAGGATAACATCAAGCAGACAGCTCTCTTTCTACTAGTAACAAGCATCATCTTTGCCCTCGTTCATTTCCCTGGAACTCCACAACAATTCCTAGTGTATGGTTCCCTCGGTTTGAGCTTGGGGTTGGCTTATATCAGCAAGGGTGGACTGGCTTACAGCATTGCCTTACATGCTTTAAATAATTTAATCGGATTTTTAATGATAGTCATGCTATAATAGACTCAGGAGGAAGTCATGAAACGAGTGATATTATTAGCAGTGATTCAGGCAGTTGTTCTCTTCTTTATCATTGGAGCGCTTGCCTATGCTTTTAAAGGGGATTTCTTTTATAACTATCTAGCAGTTATCTTTCGCACCAATTGCAGGGATTATGCGATTTGCGACGGCTTATGCGACAGAAATTGTTCTACCCTAAAGAAGACAGCAGAGATTGCTGAAAAGCGTAAAAAAATAAAGAAATATCAAATCCAGCGAATGACTTTGCTGGATTTTTTTCATTATACGAGGATTCTCTCAACTTTTCTGATGATTTTTCATGAAGAGCCTGCGCTTTTATGGTAAAATAGTAACAGAATACAAGAGGAGAGAAAACATGAAACGTAGTATGTATGCTGGTCGTGTTCGTGAGGAGCACATCGGACAAGAAATTACCTTGAAAGGATGGGTTGCCCGTCGTCGTGACTTGGGTGGATTGATCTTTATCGATTTGAGAGACCGTGAAGGGATTATGCAGTTGGTCATCAACCCTGAAAAAGTATCTGCAGAGGTTATGGCAACGGCTGAAAGCCTTCGTAGTGAATTCGTCATCGAGGTGACTGGACAAGTTGCAGCACGTGAGCAGGCCAATGATAAATTGGCGACTGGAGCGGTTGAACTGAATGTAACGGCTCTTACTGTGCTTAATACAGCCAAAACAACACCATTTGAAATCAAGGATGGCATTGAAGCAAACGATGATACGCGTTTACGTTATCGTTACCTTGACCTTCGTCGTCCAGAGATGTTGGAAAACCTTAAACTTCGTGCCAAGGTGACTCACTCTATCCGCAACTACTTGGATGAGTTGGAATTTATCGATGTGGAAACACCATTCCTTTCTAAATCAACGCCAGAAGGGGCGCGTGACTATTTGGTACCATCTCGTGTCAATAAAAGGGCATTTTCTATGCTCTTCCTCAAAGTCCGCAGATTACAAAAACAGTTGTTGATGAATGCTGGATTTGACCGTTACTACCAAATCGTCAAATGTTTCCGCGATGAAGACTTGCGTGGTGACCGTCAACCTGAGTTCACACAGGTCGACTTGGAAACTTCATTCCTTACTGAGCAAGAAATCCAAGACATCACAGAAGGCTTGATTGCGCGCGTGATGAAGGAAACAAAAGGCATCAGTGACACTACCATTCCCTCGTATGAAGTACGATGATGCCATGGCGCTTTATGGTTCTGACAAACCTGACACTCGTTTTGAGATGTTGCTTCAAGACTTGACAGATCTTGTCAAGGGTGTTGATTTCAAAGTCTTCTCAGAAGCTCCTGCCGTTAAAAGCCATTGTCGTCAAAGGTGCAGCAGATAACTACTCACGTAAAGATATCGACAAGATGACAGAAGTAGCCAAGCAGTATGGGGCTAAAGGTCTTGCTTGGGTCAAGGTTGTTGACGGTGAATTAAACGGTCCAGTTGCTAAATTCTTGACTGGTATTCAGGCAGATTTGACAAGAGCGCTTAGTCTTGAAGATAAGGACTTTGGTTCTCTTTGTAGCTGATACGCTTGAAGTAGCTAATGCAACACTTGGTGCCCTTCGTGGACGTATTGCGAAAGAACTAGGCCTGATTGATAACGACAAATTCAACTTCCTCTGGGTTGTTGACTGGCCAATGTTTGAATGGTCTGAAGAAGAAGGTCGTTACATGAGTGCCCACCATCCATTTACTCTTCCTCAAGCAGATACTAGCTCATGAACTTGAAGGTGATTTGGCCAAGGTTCGTGCCATTGCCTACGATATCGTCTTGAACGGTTATGAACTTGGTGGTGGTAGCCTTCGTATCAACCAAAAAGAACTCCAAGAACGTATGTTCAAAGGCTCTTGGATTCTCAGCAGAAGAGCCAATGACCAGTTTGGTTTTCCTTTTTGGAAGCTATGGACTTTGGATTCCCACCACACGGTGGCTTGGCTATCGGACTTGACCGCTTTGTCATGCTCTTAGCAGGAGAAGAAAACATCCGTGAAGTTATTGCCTTTCCTAAGAACAACAAAGCGACTGACCCAATGACTCAAGCACCATCAACAGTAGCTCTTAAACAATTAGAGGAACTCAATCTACAAGTAGAACAAGATGAAACAAACGAAACTAACTAAAAAGTGGTACCATTATCTGCGCCGCTTTGCTTATCGGGTGAAGATTTTACGTGTTTTGCAAAGTATCTCCCGAGAAAAATACGATGAAAAAATTTCAGCTTCACTGGTATATGGTTTTCTATCAGCAGTAGCCGTCAATTTTTTCTTCCAACCAGGACATGTTTATTCAAGTGGAGCAACAGGTTTAGCTCAGATCATTTCTGCGCTTAGTAAACACTGGTTTTGGCTTTTTATTTCCCAATATCAGTAGCTTTTACGCTATCAATATCCCACTGATGATTTTTAGCCTGGTACCAAATTGGACATAAGTTTACGATTTTTACCTTTATCACGGTATCCATGAGCTCACTCTTTATCCAGTTTGTGCCAGTGGTCGTCTTGACAGAGGATCCCGATCATCAATGCCCTCTTTTGGTGGGTGTCGTTATGGGACTGGGAATCGGCTTTTGCTCTACGCCATAATATCTCCAGCGGTGGAACAGATATTGTCAGCCTGACCATTCGTAAGAAAACAGGTCGAAACGTCGGTAGTATCTCCTTCTTAGTGAACGGTACAATTATGCTGATTGCAGGATTGACCTTTGGTTGGAAATATGCCCTCTATTCTATGATTACGATCTTTGTCTCAAGTCGTGTGACAGATGCAGTTTTCACCAAACAAAAAGCGTATGCAGGCTATGATCGTCACTAGCAATCCAGATGCAGTGATTGAGAAAGATCCACAATAAATTGCACCGTGGGGCAACGATGATCCATGATGCGGAGGGAACCTATAACCACGAGCGTAAGGCGGTTTTGATTACAGTTATCACTCGTGCAGAATTCAATGACTTTAAGCTGATTATGAAGCAAGTTGATCCGACAGCCTTTGTATCTGTCTCAGAAAATGTTCATATTCTAGGACGATTTGTCGAAGTTGAAAACTAGTCAGTTCAGATAAATAGAGATACAAAAACCCAACTCATACTGCAAAAGTTAGATTTTGTTTCGGTCAACTTTTTTTTGATTCAATCTTTTCAAGTTGGTTTTTCTGATTTTTCGATGATTTCATGTGCAATCACTTGACGATAACAGATTTGACGATTTTCTTTAACATCATTGATGATTTGAAGAATGGTTTCAAATGAAGTTCGGCCAAGAGCAAGACTATTGATATCAACATAGGCAGCTAGATTCAATCTTGGATTGACTGAATCAAAGCTGAGAACCGGAACATCAAGCTGGTGTTCGTTGAGGTAGTTACAGACACCTTCAGCTAAGAGACTATCGGTTGTAATAATAGCATCGGTCTGAGGGTCGTGTTTAAAGAGTTGTTTACTAAAGTTATAGCCCTTTTCTTCTAGAAACTCGTCTGCAAAGAAGGTACGGTGACTATCAAGAGGTAGATTGTGTTCTTGAAGTGCTTGCTCGTAACCTGTCAGACGGTCCTGGGTAACGAAGAGCTTCTTGGTACCACCAATGAAAGCAATGCGACTGCATCCTTTTTTGATGAAATATTCGGTCGCATCAAATCCGGCTTGGATGTTATCATTATCAACAAGCGGAATGAAAGGAGAAAGTGATTTTCCAAGAATGAGGAAAGGGAAATTGCTCATCGACAACTAGTTGCACCAAGGGATCATTTTCTTGAGCATACAAGAAGATAAGCCCATCCACACGTTTTCCATAGACCATTTGTGAAATGGCGTTTAAACGCTCTTTTTCATCCTTACCAGTCGCAATCTGAATGGCATAGTGATTTTCTGAGGCAACCTGTGCAATCCCTCTCAGAACAGAAGGGAAAGAAAGGGTTTTGGTAGAAAACATCTGAATCATCTGGAAGGACTAAACCAATGACCTGGGTGTAACTGCTAACTAAGACTTCGAGCATTTGAGATTAGGGATGATAGTTGAGTTCTTTCATTGCCTTTTCGAACTCGTTTTTTTGTCTCATCACTAATGGTTGATTTGTTTTTGAATAACACGGGTTACGGTTGAGGGTGAAACCCCTGCAGCCTTAGCCACGTCTTTAATCGTAACAGGCATAATAATCTCCTACTTATGGTAGTCTGGATCACGATAAATGCGTCTTTGTAAAAAGATAGTGACCAGGTATAGAACAAATAAAATATTTTGAATAGTAATCAAAGTTGACATGTTTTTGGCCCTAGGAGACCTAGAATCATAGCAAGTAAAGTTGGTAATCCTAAACAGTTCAAAGATGAAAATGATAGCACTCTTTATAGGTCTTTAAATGAGAAGAGACGTGATTTTTTTCGTAAAGTAGAGCAGAGGCTAGAACCTAGAGCGACAATGAAAAAAAATTAAGTCCAAAGAGAAACTAGAACCTAGCACAAGAAAGAGGCTAATATAGACACGATTCTGTTGGTACCAGTCTTTTAGAAATGGCTTGCGTCAAAGCTTTCCTTGTTTTTTGGAAAGCTTTCAGTCGTGATCGCATGATAGCGAATGCTGGTTAGTTCTTTTTCCTTGCTTGCTGATGACGAGTTGCTCAGGTTCAAAATGAAGAAGTAATTCCTCAGGAAGTTTGAACTAGAAGTATCTCCAATTTGAACAGAAGCTTGATGAGGAGTCGAACCCGTATAGCTTAGTTTACCATCTACAATCTGAGCATTCTTAGCTAGATCCTGAACGACTTCGTCCGTCAAAGGAGCGTAGACATCATCGATAAAAGTTTCTAAGGGATAAGTCTCTTGAGAGCTATTCTGGATGGCAATAGGAACCATGAGACAAGCTAATCAAGAAAATACTGGTAAAAATCAGTTGAAACCAGTTTAGACCAAAACGATGAGAGAGGGGCTTACGGAAATCCCCAAATACTATTAAAATAAGAAAAACGGATATGGTAACATAAATCTCTTTCTATAGGCATTTTTCTATACGAGTATTATATGAGAAATGTGTTTTTATTTCAAGCAGGGGATAGTAGAATCCTTGGTAAAAGTGAATGTTTGTTAACATCTGTTCACTAAACAAACAAGGTAAACTCTCGATAAAGCTCTTGATTTCTCATCAGACAATCGATGTTACAAGTTCAAAAAAATGAAAAAAAGGGTGGCGAGGGGTATATTACCCCTTGTCGCCACCGCTTATGAAAGTCCTGAAACGAAGTTCTTTTTGCAAGAAGAAGAAAGAGTGTACAGATTGGAAGAGCGATGAGGATAGCACCTGCTGAGAAGTAGGCAATCTTCAAGTTCTTCGCATTGCTGACGAAGGTTTGTAGACCAACGGCAACTGTAAAGTATTCTTTTTCACGAAGCAAGAAACTAGAGAGGATATAGTCTCCGAAAGGTCCCATGAAGGCCCAGAGTGCTTGTACAGCAACCATTGGGCGAACAAGAGGGAGAACGATTTGCCAGAAGCGGCGGAAGTGTCCTGCACCATCAAGTTTTGCAGACTCATCAAGAGACATTGGTACGGTGTCAAAGTAACCTTTCATCAACCAAGCGTTCATAGGGATACCACCACCGACATAGAGGAAGATGAGGAACCAGCTATGGTTAAGGGCGTTCAACATGAGTGCCATAACGAAGAAGGCAGTCAAAGCGGCCATTGTAGGTACCATTTGGATAATCAAGAAGAAGACCAAACTTTGCTTACGAGCCAAGAAGTTGTAACGGCTGTAGGCATAACCAGCAAGTACGATAATACTTGTCTGAACGACCATAGTGATTAAAGCAATGATCAAAGTATTAAGGTACCATGTACCGTACAAGGTTTCTGTAAAGAGTCCTTTGAAGTTATCAAGACTAAAGTTGACATTGCTGTCGAGTTTAAAAGGCCACTACGTTACCAGCCTTGAAGGCTGACATAATCGTGATTAAAAGCGGATAGATAATGACGATTGAAAGTCCAATCAAGTAGAGGTAAGTGAGGGTTTGAGTCAGTCTACGTTTGAGTTTGATTGAGTTATTCATCTTAGACATCCTCCATATCAAATGCGTGTAGTTTCTTGAATGCAATCATAGAAATAGAGATGACAATGATTGAAATAATCAAGGTAACGGCAGCTGCCATAGAGTATTGAGGAGCTGTACCAGTTGTCAAACGGTAGATCCATGAGATCAAGATATCGGTTGAACCAGCTCCACCACCGACACTACCAGGACCCCCACCATTGAAGAGGTACATGATAGAGAAGTTGTTGAAGTTGAAGGTGTATTGGCTGATCAAAGTAGGTGCCGCAACAGCCAAAATCATTGGGAAAGTAATGTTGCGGAATTTTTGCCAAGCGTTTGCACCATCGATATAAGCTGCTTCATACAAGTCATTTGGAATAGACTGTAGGATACCGAGAGTCAAGACATAGATATAAGGAATCCAAGCCAACCTTGCATCATAATCAAGGCAATTTTAGTCCAAGTTGGGTTTGTCTTTCCAAGGAATAAGAGCGCCATCTAGGAAAGGAAGAAACCTTAGCAAAGAGAGGCAATACTTGAGTGTTGATAGCCCCGACACTATCGTTAAACATGTTTGAGAATGTCAAGATAGTGATGAAGGCTGGAACAGCCCAAGGAAGAAGGAAGATAACACCAAAGATACGTTTCCCTTTGATGAATGGTTGGTTAGCAATAATAGCTGTAAAGATACCGAGTACGATTTGCAAAGTAGATGCAGATAAAGCCCAGATAATAGTCCAAGAAAGAACAGAACCGAAGGCTGAACGGAAAGTACTCAAGCTCCAGATGTTTGTGAAATTAGTCAATCCAACCCAATCCAACAATTTATTTGGTGGTAAATGTTGGAAATCATAGTTGGTAAAGGCAATCATCAAGGTTACAATAACTGGGAAGATGATAGCAAATGTCATGGCAACATAAGATGGGATGATGAGTAAGTATGGGAACCCATTTTCATAGATTCCTTTAATCATATCCTTCAATGTCAATGGGACAGGAATGCCATTATTAATACGTTTTGCAATCGTATGAGCGTCTTTAATATTGAAAATATAAAAGGCTAGGTAAACAATTACAAAAATAGAGTGGAATGCACCACGAATCAACATGAAAGAGAGTTGTCACGACCAGGTTTTCTCACCAAGAGTGATCAAGTTGCTCAATTCAGGTGCTGCAAGTACTATAAAATAGAGGACAAAAAGCTACTGTTACAGCAAGGAAGATAAAACCTTTAGCTTTTTGTTTGTTGTAGATTTGTCCCAACCCAGGAATCAATGAAAGCAAGGCTGCTTTTTTTGGTTGTTGTTCCATGAGTGCTCCTTTCATAAGATACGAGCTCTGGGCTCGATGATAATCAGCAAGGCTGCCGAAACATTGTCAAAATATCTAAAAATCAAGGGGATCTTTAAATAATCCCCCTTGAAGCAATCAATTAGTTACCAAATTTTTTTGTTGGATTGTTTCTTTGATCAATGTTACAGCATCATTAGCAGCTGTTTTAGCATCTTTCTTACCGCTTACAGCGTCAAAGAGCATTGTTTTAGCTGGGTCCCAAACTGTTGACATTTGAGAGATGTTTGGCATTGGTTGAGCGTTCTTGAACTGTTTGATAACAGCTGTAGTCAACTCATCGTTTTTACCTTCAGCGTAAGCACGAGCTTCAGTGTTAGCTGGGATTTCGTTAGTTGCATCGTAGAATGCTTTTTTTGTTGTTCAGTTGAAACAAGGAAGTCTACAAATTTTTTTGAGCCCTTCAAGGTTCTTTAGTGCTTGATGGGATGATCCAAGCTTTACCACCACCAAAGGCTGCGTAGTTTTTGCCGTTTGGAAGAGTTGGGATAGTTGCAACACCGTAGTTTACTTTAGCGTCTTTGAATGCTTGAGCTTTCCAAGGACCGTCGATGATTGCAGCTGTTTTACCTTCTTGGAATTGAGTTTGGATCAAGTTTCCAGCACCTTCAGTATCTTGCATACCTTTAGGCCATTTTTCGTACCAAGTTTTAGCGTATTCAATACCTGCGATAGCACCATCATTAGCAAGACCGATATCTTTAGGATTTTTACCGTTGTCACCAAATACGTAAGCACCGTTACCTGCAAGAAGTCCGTATGCGTAGTAGAAGTTAGTCCAGTCAGCTAGGAAAGCAGTTGTTTTTCCTTCTTCACCAGCAAAAGCGTATTTGCTATCTTTAGCAAGGTTTTCTAAGTCAGCAAATGTTTTTGGAGCTTCTTTAATCAAGTCTTTGTTGTAGTACATAACAAGTGACTCGATAACAGCTGGAGCACCGTAAACTTTTCCACCAACAGTTACAAGAGATTTAGTAGTGTCGTCTGTTTTAGCACCGTCGCTCAAAGTAACTTCTGAAAGTTGTCCGTCAGTACCAAGGCTACCTACACGGTCGTATGGAGCCATCATAACGTCAGCAGCTTTACCTGATTGGTTATCAAGTGAAAGGTTGTCAAGTCCACCTAATTGGTCACCAGTTTTAATAGTAACTTTTACACCAGCTTCTTTTTCGTAAGCTTTTGCAGCTGATTCTGCGAATGCTTTATATTGATCTTCAACGTAGAAAGTGATTTCTTGACTTCCTGATGCAGAAGAATCAGCAGCTTTATCAGCAGTTTTGCTTCCGCAAGCTACCAAAAGCAAGCTAGCAAGAGTAGCAGTACCAAGTACGGCAGCGCTCTTCATGAATTTAGTTGACATAGTGTATTCCTCCTAAAGAATAACAAATTTTAATTTCGAGGAAACGCAAACGTTTTCCCTTATGACCATAGTATAGCACAAACAGAAAACGGTTGCAAGCGTTTTTTTGAAAAAATTTTAAAAAGCTTAAAAGTAAGAGAAACCGAAAACTGTCGCTATAATAGGAAGAAAAAAAGTAAATAATTAAGAAAAAAATGTTCGGAAATGGACAAATGGAAACGATTGCGCAATTTTTTTGAAAAAAATTATCAAGTCAGAGAAGAGGATATAGTAAATTTTATTTTTTTAATTATAAATAAATCAAAAAAAGTTTTTTTAAAAAAACGCTTGCATTTCTTTTTGAAATGGGTTATACTTTAATTAGCGCAAACGTTTGCGCAAAAAAATTGAAAGTAATTAACAATATAAACACTTGAGGTGCTAATATGAAAAAAAACGTCAAAGCGGTGTGTTGATGCACATCTCATCACTTCCAGGAGCATACGGAATCGGATCATTTGGTCAAAGCGCCTATGATTTCGTTGACTTCTTGGTTCGCACTAAAGCAACGCTACTGGCAAATCCTTCCTTTGGGAACAACTAGCTATGGAGATTCTCCTTACCAATCATTCTCAGCCTTTTGCTGGCAAACACTCATTTTATCGACCTTGATATTTTTGGTAGAGCAAGGTTTGTTGGAAAGCAAGTGATCTTGAAGGTGTGGACTTTTGGTAGCAATCCAACAGAAGTTGACTACGCTAAAATCTACTATGCACGTCGTCCACTTTTTAGAAAGCTGTCAAACGTTTCCTTGAAGTTGGAGATGTCAAAGACTTCGAAAAAAATTTGCGCAAGAAAATCAATCATGGCTTGAACTCTTTTGCAGAGTATATGGCGATCAAAGAGCATTTTGACAACCTTGCTTGGACAGAATGGCCAGATGCAGATGCTCGTGCTCGCAAGCTTCAACTCTTGAAAGTTACCGTGAGAAATTAGCTGACAAGCTTGTTTACCATCGCGTAACCCAATACCTTTTCTTCCAACAATGGTTGAAATTGAAAGCATACGCCAACGATAACCACATTGAAATCGTTGGAGACATGCCTATCTATGTGGCTGAGGACTCAAGCGATATGTGGGCTAATCCGCATCTCTTTAAAACAGATGAAAACGGAAAAGCGACTCACATTGCAGGATGCCCACCAGATGAGTTTTCTGCAGACGGTCAACTTTGGGGGAACCCAATCTATGACTGGGAAGCAATGGACAAAGATGGCTACAAATGGTGGATTGAACGCTTGCGTGAAAGCTTTAAAATCTACGATATCGTTCGTATCGACCACTTCCGTGGATTTGAGTCTTACTGGGAAATCCCTGCTGGTTCTAAAACAGCGGCACCTGGTAAATGGGTGAAAGGACCTGACTACAAACTCTTTGCAGCGGTTAAAGAAGAACTTGGTGACTTGAACATCATCGCAGAAGACCTTGGATTCATGACTGATGAAGTTATCGAGCTTCGTGAGCGTACTGGATTCCCAGGAATGAAAGTCCTTCAATTTGCCTTCAACCCAGAACATGAAAGTATCGACAGCCCACACTTGGCACCAGCAAACTCAGTTATGTATACAGGAACACACGATAACAACACTGTTCTTGGTTGGTACCGTGATGAGATTGACGATCCAACACGTGAGTACATGGCACGCTATACAAACCGCAAGGAATACGAAACAGTAGTACATGCTATGCTTCGTACAGCCTTTTCATCAGTAAGCTTTATGACTATCGCTACTATGCAAGATTTGCTAGAGTTGGATGGTTCAGCTCGTATGAACTTCCCATCTACTCTTGGTGGAAACTGGTCATGGCGTATGACAGAGGATCAATTGACTCCTGCTGTCGAAGAAACTTTGCTTGACTTGACTACAATTTATCGCCGAATTAATGAAAATTTGGTAGAATTAAAGAAATAAGACATTATCAGGAGACAAAAAAAATGTTACCATTAAAAGAATTTGTACAAAATCGTTACAATAAATCTATCGCAGAATGTAGCAACGAAGAGCTTTACCTTGCTCTTCTTAACTACAACAAACTTGCTAGCAGCCAAAAAAACCAGTCAACACTGGTAAGAAAAAAGTTTACTATATCTCAGCTGAGTTCTTGATTGGTAAACTCTTGTCAAACAACTTGATTAACCTTGGTCTTTATGACGAAGTTAAAAAAGAACTTGCTGATGCAGGTAAAGAGTTGATCGAAATCGAAGAAGTAGAATTGGAACCATCACTTGGTAACGGTGGTTTGGGACGTTTGGCAGCCTGCTTTATCGACTCAATCGCTACACTTGGTTTGAACGGTGACGGTGTTGGTTTGAACTACCACTTCGGTCTTTTCCAACAAGTTCTTAAAAACAACCAACAAGAAACAATTCCTAACGCTTGGTTGACTGACCAAAACTGGTTGGTTCGCTCAAGTCGTAGCTACCAAGTGCCATTTGCACACTTTACATTGACATCTACTCTTTACGATATCGATGTACCTGGATACAAAACAGCTACTAAAAACCGTTTGCGTTTGTTTGACTTGGATTCAGTTGATTCTTCAATCATCAAAGATGGTATCAACTTTGACAAGACAGACATCGCTCGCAACTTGACTCTTTTCCTTTACCCAGACGATAGCGATAAACAAGGTGAATTGCTCCGTATCTTCCAACAATACTTCATGGTTTCAAACGGTGCTCAATTGATCATCGATGAAGCAATCGAAAAAGGAAGCAACTTGCATGACCTTGCTGACTACGCAGTTGTACAAATCAACGATACTCACCCATCAATGGTGATTCCTGAATTGATCCGTCTTTTGACTGAACGTGGTATCGAACTTGATGAAGCAATCTCTATCGTTCGTAGCATGACTGCCTACACAAACCACACAATCCTTGCTGAAGCCCTTGAAAAATGGCCTCTTGAATTCTTGGAAGAAGTGGTTCCTCACTTGGTACCAATCATCAAAGAATTGGACCGTCGTGTTAAAGCAGAATACAAAGACCCAGCTGTTCAAATCATCGATGAGAGCAGGATCGTGTTCACATGGCTCACATGGATATCCACTACGGATACAGCGTAAACGGGGTTGCGGCTCTTCACACTGAAATCTTGAAGAACTCAGAGTTGAAAGCTTTCTACGACATCTACCCAGAAAAATTCAACAACAAAACAAACGGTATCACTTTCCGTCGTTGGCTCATGCATGCTAACCCAAGCTTGTCTCACTACTTGGATGAGATCCTTGGACGCGAATGGCACCATGAAGCTTCTAAATTGGAAGACCTTCTTTCATACGAAGACAAGGCTGCTGTCAAAGAAAAAAATTGGAAAGCATCAAAGCTCACAACAAACGTAAATTGGCTCGTCACTTGAAAGAGCACCAAGGTGTGAAATCAATACAAACTCTATCTTTGATATCCAAATCAAACGTCTTCACGAGTACAAACGTCAACAAATGAACGCTTTGTATGTGATCCACAAATACTTGGACATCAAGGCTGGTAACATCCCTGCTCGTCCAATCACAGTATTCTTTGGTGGTAAAAGCAGCTCCTGCCTACACAATCGCTCAAGACATCATCCACTTGATCCTTTGCTTGTCAGAAGTGATTGCCAAACGATCCCAGCAGTAGCTCCACACTTGCAAGTGGTTATGGTTGAAAACTACAACGTTACTGCAGCAAGCTTCCTGATCCCAGCATGTGATATCTCAGAACAAATCTCACTTGCTTCTAAAGAAGCTTCAGGTACTGGTAACATGAAATTCATGTTGAACGGAGCTTTGACTCTTGGTACTATGGACGGTGCTAACGTGGAAATCGCTGAGTTGGTTGGAGATGAAAACATCTACATCTTCGGTGAAGATTCAGAAACTGTTATCGACCTTTACGCGAAAATCAGCTTACAAATCAAGCGAATTCTACGCTCGTAAAGCGATCAAACCATTGGTTGACTTTATCGTGAGCGACGCTGTTCTTGCAGTTGGTAAGAAAGAACGCTTGGAACGTCTTTACAATGAATTGATCAACAAAGACTGGTTCATGACTCTTCTTGACTTGGAAGACTACATCAAAGTTAAAAGAGCAAATGCTTGCTGACTACGAAAGACCGTGATGCATGGTTGGATAAAGTCATCGTCAACATTGCTAAAGCAGGATTCTTCTCATCTGACCGTACAATCGCTCAGTATAATGAAGATATCTGGCACTTGAACTAAGATTCTTTGTAACAGATTATAAAACAAAAACGCATCTTTAAATAGATGCGTTTTTTTATATTTAGAACTAGTTTATAGTGCTTTCCCAACCAGAATCTCTGCTTCGATAGTAATCTCTGTCAGTTGATTCCAGTCAATCTTGCTTTGGTCAACGTGGAAAGAGCAGGGGAGTCATGCTGAGTAAAGTTTGGCGTTGCTCTGTTGTGATAGACTTGGTCAGAGAAGCTATCTGACTAGACTGGATGCTAAAATGTTCCTGGAAATGTTCTTTGATATCTTGGTTAGAATAATCTTTCTTTGTCAGCTGCTCCTGTACCATTTGGCGGATTTCCTTGAGGTGATTTTTCAGTCAGGGATGACCTTGATTAAGATGCCGTCCTTTGGATAAAGACACGGCGAAATTCTCCATAGTTGGCAGGTGAAAAGATATCAAGCAAGATATCCATGCTGGCGTCTTTTATAGGAAGGCGAGCCAGGTCGCCAACAAACCAGTTGACTGCCCAGTTGGGTTCGCTTTTGGCAGCGATTTGGACCGAGTCTTTTCGAAATATCAAAGGCGTAGAAAGGTCTTGTCAGGATGACTTTCTTGGAGTTTGCGAGGTAGAAGCCTTCACCACAACCGATATCCAAGACTGTTTTTTTGCGGATGATTTAGTCGCTAGTAGGTCCGAGATGCCTTCTAAGATAGCCTGATAAAAGCCAGCTTCTAGGATTTGCTGACGATTTTGAAAGTTTTCCTTGTCGTAGTTGGCAGATTGTTTGATTTGCGGAGCTAGATTGACATAGCCGAATTTTGCCAGGTCAAAAGAATGGCGGTTACCACACTTGAGACTAGACTCTACCAAGGTCAGATTTTCTTGACAGATAGGGCAGGCAAAAGGCAGCTAGCAGAAGCAAAAGCGCTGGAGTTTTGGGTTTGAGGTTTGTATTCATAGTTTTAGTCTAGCAAAAAAGAACTGGATGGCAAATGCCTCCAGTCTGTTTTTTAATATGTAAGGACGAAGTATTTTTTCTTACCACGGCGGATAACAGTGAGTTCGTTCTCTAACTTATCTGCGTCACTCAAGACATAGTCAAGATCTTGGATGCGGTCACCATTTACGTAGATGGCTCCATTTTGAACATCTTCACGGGCTTGGCGTTTTGAGTTAACCACGCCAGAAGATACGAGGAGTTCTACGATATTGTGGTTTTCGTCTGCTTGTACTTGGTAGTTTGGCACCCACGAAGTCCTTGTTTGAGTTCTTTGACAGAAAGGTTTTTTTGATATTTCCTGCAAAGAGTTGCTCAGTGATGTTAAGGGCTTCTTTGTGAGCTTCTTCTCCGTGGACAAGTGTTACGACTTCACGAGCCAAGACTTTTTGAGCCAAGCGTTCGTGTGGCGCCGCTTCAAATTGTTTACGGATGTCTTCAATCTCATCAAGTGACAAGAAAGTAAAGATCTTCAAGAAGCGAACAGCGTCAGCATCCATGACGTTCATCCAGAATTGGTACATTTCGTATGGAGAAGTCTTTTCAGGGTTGAGCCAAACTGCGTTTCCTTCTGATTTACCAAATTTCTTACCAGTTGCGTCTGTGATGAGTGGAACAGTGATGACGTGACCAGTCTTGTCAGCCTTACGACGAAGCAACTCTGTACCAGCAGTCATATTTCCCCATTGGTCAGAACCACCGATTTGAAGGGTTACATTGTGCTCTTGGTTAAGAACGAAGAAGTCATACCCTTGCATGATTTGGTAGGCAAACTCAGTGTAAGAAATCCCTGTTTCAATCCGTTTCTTCACAGACTCCTTGCTCATCATGTAGTTGACAGTGAAGTATTTTCCGATATCACGGAGGAAGTCAATGAAGCTGATGCTGCCAAACCAGTCGTAGTTGTTGACCATGACAGCTTTATTTTCACCATTTTCAAAGTCAAGAAAGCGAGAAAGTTGTCCTTGGATAGACTTGACCCAGCCATCTACTGTGTCTTTTGTTTGGAGACTACGTTCAGCATCTTTGAAGGACGGATCTCCGATGAGACCTGTAGCACCGCCAACGAGCGCATATGGTTTGTGACCTGCTAACTGCAAACGACGACTTGTCAAGATTGCGACAAGGTGACCTAGGTGAAGGCTGTCAGCAGTTGGATCGTAGCCAGTATAATAAGAAACTTGACCTTCTTCTAGGGCTTTACGCAAAGCTTCTTCATCAGTCGTTTGAAAAATCAAACCACGCTCTTTTAGCTCATCAAAAAAATGTGCATGTGTCTTTTTCTCCTTTTTAAAATATTGTTTCTACCTATTTTACCACAAACTTGGCAAATAACCTAGTAAAATCAGGGAAGAAAGTTGCTACTCGGACTTTTTTGGAAACGAGTGAAATATGGTATAATAGCACTAGCTTATTTTCAGAGAAATAGATAAAAATAGTTGAGAAAGGGGCTGAAAGATGTCTCATATTATTGAATTGCCAGAAGTCTTGGCCAATCAGATTGCAGCAGGAGAAGTTATCGAACGTCCTGCTAGCGTTGTCAAAGAATTGGTTGAAAATGCTATCGATGCTGGCTCAAGCCAGATTATCGTTGAGATTGAAGAAGCTGGTCTTAAGAAAATCCAAATCACCGATAATGGTCACGGGATTGCCCACGATGAAGTCGAGTTGGCTCTCCGTCGTCATGCGACCAGTAAGATTAAGAATCAAGCGGATCTTTTTCGGATTCGGACTCTCGGCTTTCGTGGTGAAGCCCTGCCCTCTATCGCATCTGTCAGTGTTTTGACTTTGTTGACAGCAGTGGACGGTGCCAGTCACGGGACCAAGCTAGTGGCTCGTGGGGGAGAAGTTGAGGAAATCATTCCAGCGACCAGTCCTGTGGGGACTAAGGTTTGTGTGGAAGACCTCTTTTTCAATACACCGGCTCGTCTCAAGTATATGAAGAGCCAGCAGGCAGAGTTGTCTCATATCATTGATATTGTCAACCGTCTGGGGCTAGCCCATCCTGAGATTTCCTTTTAGCCTGATTAGTGATGGCAAGGAAATGACACGAACAGCTGGTACGGGTCAACTGCGTCAAGCCATTGCTGGGATTTATGGTTAGTCAGTGCCAAAAAAATGGTTGAGATTGAGAATGCTGACCTAGATTTTGAAATTTCAGGCTTTGTCTCATTGCCGGAATTGACACGGGCTAATCGTAACTATATCAGCCTTTTTATCAATGGCCGTTATATCAAAAACTTCCTGCTCAATCGTGCCATTTTAGATGGATACGGTAGCAAGCTCATGGTGGGGCGTTTTCCGCTGGCTGTTATTCACATCCATATTGATCCTTATCTAGCAGATGTCAATGTGCATCCAACCAAGCAAGAGGTGCGGATTTCCAAGGAAAGAGAACTAATGGCGCTGGTTTCAGAAGCTATTGCAAAGAGTCTCAAGGAACAGACCTTGATTCCAGATGCCTTGGAAAATCTTGCAAAGTCTACCGTTCGCAATCGTGAAAAGGTGGAGCAAACGACTTTGCCACTGAGAGAAAATACGCTCTACTATGAAAAAAATGAACCGACCAGACCGACACAAGCTGAGGTGGCAGACCATCAGGTGAACCTGACGGAAGAAAGACAGGATTTGAATCTGTTTGCTAAGGAAGCCTTGGACCAGATGACCAAACCAGCTAAACTGCTTTTTGCAGAGAGAAAGCCTGCTAGCTATGACCAACTGGACCATCCAGAGTTAGATCTAGCTAGTTTGGATAAGGCTTATGATAAGCTGGAGCGGGAAGAATCTTCAAGCTTCCCAGAGTTGGAGTTTTTCGGACAAATGCACTGGACCTATCTCTTTGCCCAAGGTCGAGATGGGCTTTACATCATAGACCAGCATGCGGCTCAGGAGCGGGTTAAGTATGAGGAGTACCGTGAGAGCATTGGCAATGTTGACCAGAGCCAGCAGCAACTCCTAGTGCCCTATATCTTTGAATTTCCTGCGGATGATGCCCTTCGTCTCAAGGAAAGAATGCCTCTTTTAGAGGAAGTAGGCGTCTTTCTAGCAGAGTACGGGGAGAATCAATTTATCTTGCGCGAACATCCCATTTGGATGGCAGAGGAGGAAATCGAGTCTGGAATCTATGAGATGTGCGACATGCTCCTCTTGACCAAGGAAGTTTCGATCAAGAAATACCGAGCTGAACTAGCCATTATGATGTCCTGCAAGCGGTCCATCAAGGCCAACCATCGTATCGATGACCACTCGGCTAGACAACTCCTCTATCAGCTCTCTCAATGTGACAACCCCTATAACTGTCCACACGGACGTCCTGTTTTGGTACACTTTACCAAGTCGGACATGGAAAAGATGTTCCGTCGCATTCAGGAAAATCACACGAGCCTACGAGAACTAGGAAAATACTAATACTCTTCGAAAATCTCTCTAAACTGCGTCAGCCTTACCTTGCCTAACTCAAGTTATGCCTACGGTTAGCTTCCTAGTTTAGACTTTGATTTTCATTGAGTATAAATTGAAGGGAAAATTATGTACGAATATCTAAAGGGTATTATTACCAAAATTACTGCTAAATATATCGTCCTTAGAAGCTAACGGTATCGGCTACATCTCTGCATGTAGCTAACCCTTATGCCTACTCAGGGCAAGTCAACCAAGAAGCGCAAATCTATGTGCATCAAGTCGTCCGTGAAGATGCTCATCTACTTTACGGTTTTCGCTCGGAAGATGAGAAGAAACTCTTTCTCAGCTTGGTCTCTGTGTCGGGCATTGGCCCTGTTTCTGCTCTTGCCATCATCGCGGCTGATGACAATGCAGGGCTTTGTTCAAGCCATCGAGACTAAGAACATCACCTACTTGACCAAGTTTCCCTAAAATCGGTAAGAAAACAGCCCAACAGATGGTGTTGGATCTAGAAGGTAAAGTGGTTGTGGCAGGGGACGACCTCCCTGCTAAGACTGCAGCTCCATCTAGCAGTGACAACCAAGAACTGGAAGAAGCTATGGAAGCCATGTTGGCCTTGGGCTACAAGGCAACTGAGCTTAAGAAAATCAAGAAATTCTTTGAAGGAACTTCGGATACTGCAGAGAACTATATCAAGTCTGCCCTCAAGATGTTGGTGAAATAGGAGAAGTCTATGCCAAAACGTTGTGGCTGGGTTAAAATGAACAACCCTCTATATGTAGCCTACCACGATGAGGAATGGGGCCAGCCCCTCCATGATGACCAGGCTCTTTTTGAGTTGCTCTGCATGGAGACCTATCAGGCTGGTCTATCTTGGGAAACAGTGCTCAATAAACGCCAAGCCTTTCGTCAAGCTTTTCATGGTTACCAAGTTCAAGCTGTTGCAGAGATGACGGACTGAAGAACTGGAAGCTTTTGATGGATAATCCAGCCATCATCCGCAAATCGTGCCAAGATATTTTGCGACGCGAGCCAATGCTCAGGCCTTTCTACAAGTTCAGGAAGAGTATGGATCTTTTGATGCTTATCTTTGGTCTTTTGTCGATGGGAAAGACCATTGTCAATGATGTCCCTGACTACAGTCAAGCACCAGCCAAAAACGCCTTTATCTGAGAAAAATATCCAAGGATCTCAAAAAAACGTGGTTTTAAGTTCACTGGACCAGTCGCTGTCTTGTCCTATCTACAAGCTGCAGGTCTGGTTGATGACCATGAGAATGATTGTGAATGGAAAAGTGGAAATAAGTGACGTTAGATGTCTAGAACATCTGAGAATATAGAAAAAAAGCTGAGAAATTCATCTCAGCTTTCTTTGTTATAGTCAAAGCGAATGACTTGCTCCGTTGCATCTACATGGGCGTGGACTCCGAAGGGGACAATAGCTCTTGGAGTTGCGTGTCCAACATTCAGATTATAGACAATTGGGATATTGCTATCAATGATATCCAATAGTGCCTCTTTATAGTCGTCATAGAAAGTTTCATCCATAGGTTTTCCGACCAAGAGTCCACTGATGACCTCGAATATGCCCAGTGTCCTTTAAAGTCCGCAACATCTTTTTGAAGTCGTCAGGTTCAGGCTTTTCTTCGCTGGTTTCTAGCAAGAGGATTTTTCCTTCCCAGTCTGACAAGTCAGGGAAAAGTTTGTATTTTTGGCAGAGGTCTGTGCTATCTGCGTGTAGAGAGTTGTCAAAAGATATCGTAGAGGGATTCGAGGCAACCACCGAGGATTTCTCCCTCGAACTGAGCAGTTTGCCTTGTAACAAAGTCAAAACCAGTATTTTGCATGACTGACACGAGGTGTTCCCAAGCCTTTGGGACTAAAATCAGTCCGTTCCTCATACCAAACGTTACTAGGGCGAATTTCTGAGATTTTTCCAGTCTCAATCAATTCTTTAAAGTAGTGGAGGCTATATGGCAACATTTCTTTGTCTAACTCACAAATGTCTGCTAAAAAGGATTGCCCATAAAAAGTCTTGATTCCTAGTTTATGCAACATGAGATGGTTCATGGTTGTATCCGAGAAAGCCAAGAAAAAAATCTTTTGTTTGATAACCTTTTGTAGTTGGTCATTTTTCAAAAAGATAGGGTAATAAACGATAGGTATCGTCTCCACCGATGGCGCATAGGATCATGTCGATGCTATCATCAGAAAAGGCCTGAATCAAATCCTCTGCACGCGCTTCAGGATGGTCCTTTGATAAAAGTCTAAGCCTTTTTAGCGAATGAGGTAAAAAGATAGGATTGAGTCTCAGGTCCTTGAGACGTTGGACACCCAAGTCCACTTCGTGTTTGACAAAGTCTTCTCCGATAATGCCCACTAGATAAACTAACAATACCAATAGTAGAAGACATATATTATCCTCCTAGAAAATAAATTGATGCTATTGTATCACAAAAGATGAGGGGAAACAACAAGAATTAGATCCAGAAGAAGGCTTTTAGATCAAGAAAGTAGTAAAAAAGCAACCGTTCGATGTGGTTGCTTTTTATAGTAGTTACATTCTTATAGAGCAGTAAGGAAAGGTCAGTCCGCCAAGGATAACCCCAGCCGAGTTTGGAATGATTAGAATCCAGTCTTTCTTAGGCTCTTTTGTCCATCCATAAATGACCCAGATTAAGCAAGAGACTGCTGCTGATAAAGGTTGAAATGGTTGAGCTTTATTTCCTTGTAAATTGGCAAAAATTTGGGGGATGTAGGCTATAAATACAATAATCCCGATAAAGGCACCAATTGAACCAACAATTTGATTAATTCTCTGTTTAGTCATATATATTTCTCCTTATTACTTTATTAGTATAACAGAAAAAAACAACTTGGATTCAAGGATAAAAACCTCAGGGATTCTAAGGGAAGACTTTACATTAGAACGTTTTTAGAAAATGTAGCTACTTTTCTTTTGGAGAATCAAAAATGCTTTTGGAACTATAATAAAAAGTAGTCTGTCTACAAAACACACTACTTTTTATTGTTTATCTTAATATCTAGCTGGTCCTGCACTTGCGCTCTTGATGTTGAAACGTTTTTTTGAGGTAGAAACGTAGGGCAAGAGAGCTCCTCCAATCACCAACAAAAACAAGTGGTGGGAGGCTGATGTTGATGGCTTGTGGAAGGAAGTTACTCAAGAAGAGGATGAAGACCCAGGCAAACATGGTTGCTAGCATAACCAAAAGTGATTTCCAGAATGGAGGGCGTTGGCTACGGTCAGTATCTGGTCCGTAGTAGCGGTAGATGAAGTGATAGAGAAGGTAAAAGGCAACTCCACCAAAGGCTCCCTACACTGATAAGTGTTACCAATCCGTAAGCTACGGGTTGGTTTGAGAAGAAGCTCATCAAGGCACTAACTACTGCAAACAGTCCTGTAATGAAAAGGGCTGAATCCAACATCATCAATTTTGGATCGTCGTTTTCTTTTGGATGTTCTTTTTCGTATTGCTCTTTTTCGCTGAAAGCTATGAGCCCAGTGAGTTGGTGCTCCGTAGATAGAGCGAGCAGTCACACCTTTTGGTTGTTCTTCAAGGATATGAGGAATGACTTCTTCAAGGATAGCCTTGATTTCAGCGTCAGTTTTTCCATCCTTTAGAAATTGTTGGGTTGCAATGTGGATAAATTCTTGGTTTTTCTTTGGTTAATTCTTTTTAAATCAATCTGTGACATAATAACTCCTGTTTAGAACCATTTTTTTATGGATGAGGTAAAGAGTGAGAGAAACACTCATAGCAAAGGCGATAAAGACGATGAGCCAGAAAGCATGCGGTTCTCCGTTTAAAGGGAATTTCATTATCCTTAAAGTTCATTCCGTAGGCTGAGAAAATCATGGTCGGGATGGACATAACGATGGTCACGAGGGCCAAGGTTTTTCATGATATTGTTCTGGTTGTTTGAAATGATAGAAGCAAAGGTCTCTGTCATAGAGTGAAGGACGTTTCCATAGATATCCGCCATCTCGATGGCCTGTTGCGTTTCAATCAAGGTATCTTCAGTAAGTCTTCGTCTTCAAGGTATTTCTTGATATTGCTCGTTGCGCTGGTCAATTTTTTTAATCACGCGCTCGTTTGTCTTCAGAGAAGCCTTGAAGTAGACGATGGTCTTTTTCCAACTCCATGAGTTCAATCAATTCTTCATTTCGAGTAGATTTGTGAAGTTGGGCTCTCGATCTGCTCACTCTTACGTTCAATTGAACGGAGGGCTGTCAGATAAATTTCAGCGTTGCGGTAGAGGATTTGGAAAGATGAAAGCGCGAACGCATGAAAGGTATAGAAATTTCCGAAGTCTCCGATTGATAAAGACATCTAGAAGTGGGTAGAGGCTCCAAGCAAGTGGTAATGATAGCCTCTTCTGTGATGATAATCCCCAAGGAATAGTCACATAGTAGGTCTGGTTATTTCTTTCCTCTGTGATTGGGACGTCTACGATGATCAAGGTGTATTCATCTTCGATGGTGATACGAGACATCTCTTCCGCATCGAGCGGTGCACGGAGGTCAGCGATATCAATATCAAAGGCAGATGCGATTTCCATCGATTCGCTTTGAGTAGGATTGACGAGATTGATCCAAGTGCCCGGCTGGAGCGTATCGATCTCTTTAAATTCAGTTGTTGTTGAGAGAAAGACTTGTTTCATATCTCCTATCCTTTTCCTAATCTAATCCGTGTTTCAGTGATTTTTAGCACCGTACTATTATACTACAAAATCGGCTTTTTTGGTAATAGAATTTCACTTTTTTTGGTATAATGGAAAGCAACAATGGACTAGAAAGAAGTAATATGCAAGATAAGATTGTCATCCATGGGGCACGCGCCCATAATTTAAAAAATATTGATGTGGAAATTCCACGTGACAAGCTAGTTGTGGTGACGGGGACTGTCTGGGTTCGGGCAAAGTCGAGTCTTGCCTTTGATACCCTTTATGCAGAAGGGCAACGCCGCTACGTAGAGAGTTTGTCAGCCTATGCTCGTCAGTTCTTGGGAAATATGGAAAAGCCAGATGTGGATTCTATCGATGGTCTCAGCCCTGCCATTTCCATTGACCAGAAAACGACCAGTAAAAATCCTCGTTCGACGGTTGGGACAACGACGGAAATCAACGACTACCTACGTCTCCTCTATGCACGTGTAGGGAACACCCTACTGTATCAATGGACATGGGGCTATCAAGGCTTCGTCTGTCGAACAGATCGTAGACAAGGTTTTTGGAATTACCAGAGCGCCAGCGTCTGCAGATTTTGGCTCCTGTTATTCGTAAGAAAAAGGGCAGCATAAGACGCTGATTGAAAAGATTCAAAAAGGATGGTTACGTCCGTGTCCGTGTCGATGGGGTTGTCTATGATGTGACCGAAGTTCCTGAACTTGAAAAGAATAAACAACACAACATCGATGTGGTGGTAGACCGTATCATCATCAAAGAAGGTATCCGTAGTCGTCTCTTTGATTCGATTGAAGCAGCCCTCCGTATCGCTGAAGGTTATGTCGTTATCGATACTATGGATGATTCAGAGTTACTCTTTTCAGAACACTATGCTTGTCCAGTCTGTGGCTTTACGGTTCCAGAGCTAGAACCTCGTCTCTTCTCCTTTCAATGCACCGTTTTGGCTCCTGTAGTGAGTGTGATGGTTTTGGGAATCAAGCTAGAGGTTGATACGGACTTAGTAGTGCCAGATGCTAGCAAGACTCTTCGTGAGGGAGCCTTAGCGCCTTGGAACCCTATCTCTTCTAACTATTATCCAAATATGCTGGAACAAGCCATGACAGCCTTTGGAGTGGATATGGATACGCCTTTTGAGGACTTGTCTGAGGAGGATAAACATCACATTTTTTATGGTTCAGATGGGAAAGAATTCCATTTCCACTATGAAAATGAATTTGGTGGAGTTCGTGATATCGATATTCCATTTTGAAGGAGTTGTCGATAATATCAAGCGTCGCTATCATGAAACCAAATAGCGACTACACTCGTACACAGATGCGTCTCTATATGAACGAGCTGACTTGTGGCACCTGTCATGGTTATCGTCTCAATGACCAAGCCTTGTCTGTTCGTGTAGGAGGAGAGAAAGGACTCCATATCGGAGAAATTTCAGACCTCTCCATCGCAGACCATTTGGAAGTTATTGACCAGCTAACCCTATCTGAAAATGAGGCTATTATCGCTCGTCCTATCCTGAAGGAAATCAAGGACCGCTTGACCTTCCTCAATAACGTGGGTCTTAACTATTTAACGTTATCCCGTTCTGCAGGAACATTATCAGGTGGGGAGAGTCAACGTATTCGTTTGGCGACCCAGATTGGTTCCAATCTCTCAGGAGTTCTCTATATCCTTGATGAGCCGTCCATCGGTCTTCACCAGAGGGACAATGACCGCCTGATTGCCAGTCTGAAAAAGATGCGTGACTTTAGGGGAATACCTTGATCGTGGTGGAACACGATGAAGATACTATGCGAGAAGCTGATTATCTGATTGACGTTGGCCCTGGTGCAGGTGTCTTTGGTGGAGAAATTGTTGCTGCAGGAACGCCTAAGCAGGTAGCTCGCAACAGCAAATCCATTACAGGACAGTATCTATCAGGGCAAAACGCGCGATTCCTGTGCCGTCAGAACGTCGCGTTGGAAATGGTCGTTTTATCGAAGTGACAGGTGCGCGTGAGAAACAACTTTGCAAAAATATCACCGCTCGCTTCCCACTCGGGAAAATTCATTGCGGTGACAGGGCGTTTCTGGCTCAGGGAAGTCTACCCTCATTAACAGCATCCTCAAAAAAAGGCTATTGCTCAAAAACTCAATCGCAAATTCAGACAAGCCTGGTAAGTTTAAGACCATTACAGGAATTGAGCATATCGATCGTCTGATAGACATTGACCAGAGTCCAATTGGACGAACACCGAGATCTAATCCCTGCTACCTATACAGGTGTCTTTGATGACATTCGAGACCTCTTTGCTCAGACAAATGAAGCCAAGATTCGTGGCTACAAGAAGGGTCGTTTCAGTTTTCAATGTCAAGGGCGGTCGCTGTGAGGCCTGCTCGGGTGATGGGATTATCAAGATTGAAATGCACTTCTTGCCAGATGTATACGTAGCTTGTGAAGTCTGTCATGGGACTCGCTACAACAGTGAAACGCTAGAAGTTCACTACAAGGAAAAGAATATCTCGCAAGTCTTGGATATGACCGTCAACGATGCGGTAGAATTTTTCAAACACATTCCGAAAATTCAACGCAAACTCCAGACCATCAAAGATGTTGGTCTAGGTTATGTGACCTTGGGACAACCAGCTACGACACTTTCTGGTGGAGAAGCTCAACGTATGAAGCTGGCTAGTGAACTCCATAAGCGCTCGACCGGTAAGTCCTTCTACATTCTAGATGAGCCAACAACTGGTTTGCATACTGAGGATATCGCTCGACTACTGAAGGTCTTGTCTCGCTTTGTCGATGATGGCAATACAGTTCTCGTGATTGAGCACAATCTAGATGTTATCAAAACAGCAGACCATATTATCGACCTAGGGACCAGAAGGTGGTGTTGGTGGTGGTACTCATTATCGCAACAGGAACACCAGAGGAAGTAGCTGCTAATGAAGCTAGCTATACAGGACAGTATTTGAAAGGAAAGTTACATCATGAATAAACGTGTGCAAGCATTTTTAGATAAAATGCAAGAAAAAGAACTAGATGGAATCATTATCAACAATCTTAAAAATGTCTACTATTTGACAGGATTTTGGGGTTCAAATGGAACGGTCTTCATCAGCCGTGACCGTCAAATCTTGGTGACAGATGCTCGCTATATTATCGCTGCTAAGCAAGAAGTTACTGGTTTTGAGATTTTTGCAGAGCGTGACGAGTTGGCTACTATCGCAAAAATTGCAAAAGACATGGGTCTTTCTCGTATCGGGTTTGAAGATGAAATTTCAGTTTCTTATTACCACCGCATGCAAGCCGCTTTTGAAGGTTTGGAATTAGTTCCTCAGACACAGTTTGTTGAAGCGCTTCGTATGATTAAGGATGAGACAGAGATTGCGACGATTCGTAAGGGGACTTGTTCCATCTCAGACCAAGCTTTCCACGA
>BNJU01003710.1_pt1 | contig 66905 bp, 79 predicted proteins | sample 8539281 | NCBI WGS metagenome assembly BNJU01 (sample SAMD00202456, study PRJDB9452) | human saliva metagenome | isolation source: human saliva | place: Japan
ATCTCTAAATTATAAAACCTCCCACCGAAATCGGCTGAGAGGTAAAGCTCACTCTATGATTTTCGTATAGCCACTAGCCAAGAGGCTACTAGGATTTCGAAAATAATTTGCTCATTTTACCTCCGTAACAGGATGATAAATCAGATAGATCGCACCCTAATCCGCATCAACCCACAGATGGTGTTGTTCACAATGAAGACATCGAAAGAGATAGCCACACATAGAACCATCCTTGACTAAGTATTCAGCCACATCCTGAAATTCATTACGTGACTCGTATTCTGCTAAGACTTGCTCAGCAATGCCCATTTCTTCCAGTTCACGAGTGCCAACTGTCCCCAGATAAGCACAGTAGTCTCGGCAACAGGAGAGCCAATGTTCGCCCTGCCAGCTACTATAGCCTGGAGTTTGACAGAATAGGACCTGATCTTTTTCCTTATCCATGACTCCTTGCCAATCAGCATCTTGTATAAACTCTGCTTCAAACTTCTGGGCAGCACGACCAGTAGAGATACAAGTCGGACAGAGATGGCTTAGCTCCTCCACACAATAGGGTCTCAACACATAATAGATGGTGTGGGATTCCCCACAAGAAGGACAGGTCTTAGGCTCCCCTTCCTTAAAGGCACCAGTCCCTAGTGGGTCCGGATGATAGCGGAAGGTTGGTAATTCACTGACTTTCTCCTTATGAGCCACTTTTTCTTTTTCAGTCAAGGGACGAGGGAGAGCAAAGCGATCTCCATGACTATGACTCATCTTTTCTAAGATGAAAAGTTTCTTAACTTGCTTGCGATCAGACTTGTCTACTAGCTCTGTGAAGAGGGCAAAGGCACTGGCATACAAGCCCAACTCTTGGTAAACATCCACCAAGACCTGCTTAGCTTCTGGAGTTTCCAGTAAAGCCAGCCGATCCGCAAATTCATAGAGAGCTAGCACGCTGGATGAATCCTTATCTTGTTCTTGGAACTGCTTTTTAAGGCGGATATATTCTTTCATAGAATCGTTCATAGGACTACTCGCTTTCATTTTTAAAGGAATCAAATCGTAGATTCTATTTTTACAGATGATTGTATTCTAACGTGAATCATGTACTTTAAACCCATACCTACCTGTATTTCGTTTGAGCCTCTCCACCAGCTCTTCATTCCGCCTGCTTTTCCCAAAAAAGAAGGGAATAGTCTTTCCATTTCTAAGCTCGATATAAAAAGTATAGCGAGCCCCACCACCAGATCGTCCACGAAAAATTGCATAGGTGATTTGCTTGATCTCTTTCAGTGGGATGCTACGACGACTGAAACACAGAGCGACATGGATATAGAAGATTCCACGGCTAATATGGAAAGGAGCAAAGAAGGGACCTCCACTACGTTTCACGATTGTCCTTCTTCTCAGGAAAAGGAGAAGACTGAAAAAGAGCAAAAAAACTAGCACATATAGAATCGGAGCATAGTCCATTATCTTTCTAAATTCTAACACGCTGTCCTTCATACTCTACTTCATCTCAACCCATTTCATTATCCATGATAAAGGGCTTAGCCAGACCTTCGCCCGTGTAGTCTTGGTACTTGGTCTCCAAGTAATTGTAGACATCTTCCTTAGTCGCAAACTTAATGGCTTGGTAGGGCTCTTCAAAGGTTAGCTTTTCGACAAAGAGATAGCCGTCCTTAGCAGGTACCAAGACACCGACGTGCCCGACAAAAAGCGTGTTGCCATCTAGGTTATCATGAACGATGACAGAAAGCATGCGGGCATTTTCATTGAATTTGAAATTAGAAAAATACTCTTCCATCTTCTTGGCATGGACCTTGACATCTGTTGTCGCCTCAGTAGGAACCCGTGAATACAGAATGTTAAAGGCTTCCTTGTCTGCCTTATCAAAGACTTTCCCTTTGTCAATAGCGTCATTGTCCACGAACAAGAGTTCACTATCCGCTTTCATCTTAGGAATCTCGATGCGATTCTTCAGAAGAGTATAGCTATTGATCCGGCAATTAGTCCCGACGAAATCGCCCTTCTGCTTGGTCCACAAGTCACTAATTTTTTCTACATTGTAGTCTGTTTTCTTGAACTTGCTGAAGTCACCTGTCAAACCGACCGAACCGACAATGCTATCATAGTCCGTTACTAGACCCAGAAACTTGTCTACACTTTCCTGATCCAAATAAGCAGACAAGAGCGTCCGAACTTCTTCGACACTTTCCTTGCTATTGAGGTTGCTGTATGTTCCCTTGTAGTGCTCCTTGTCTGAACTAGATTTCTGCACAATGGAAGTTTCCTTCTTTTCCTTGGATTGCTTTTGATTGGTCCCACAAGCTGCTAAAGCAAAAGATTGCCAAGGCACAGCTAGTAAGGAGCATGATTTTTTAGATGGTTTCATAAACTGGTTCCTTTTCTATATACTAAGATGTTTTGTAACATTGAATCGTGTTTTGTAACATCATTCATTTCTTTTTCCTATCGAATCTCCTTCTCCTATATTATAGTTTAAAAACGGACTTAGCTCCAACTATTTTTACACGAAATGATGAAACTTTATAGGTAGCAAAAAGAGCTGGCAGACTATCCAGCTCTTCAATATGTTACAAAAAAATCAAAATTAAAATTATTGTTTAATTCGACCAATCTATTTTTGCATGTTCTATGGCGTACTCAGCTTCTTCTTGAGTAAATTTTCTATATACAACAAGTTTTTTCTAATAACTTTTCTTTCGTAATCTTGCCACCGTTTGCATAAGATTCCGCTTCTTTCACAGCGTTCTCCTTCCAATCGAAATTACCTTGTTCTATGGCATAATCAGCCTCTTCTTGAGTAAATTTTTTCAATATTTATAAGTTGCTCAACTAATTTTTTTCTTTCGAATAATGAAACTCTTGATATGATTTTGCTTTTTAAAAAGTGCTTGCTCTTTCCAGTCAATATTAAAGCTTATTTAAAGCGTACTGTAGCATCCTCTGAATACTTGTCATACTTAGTAAGATCATTTTTAATTTGCTGCTTCGATAAATGAGATTTCTCTAAAAATTTTTAGCTGTTGCATATGCATTTGTATATTCTGGATCTATTGAAGTTGGATGAGAAAGTTTTTTTCACAAGCAAATTAAATAATAATTCTAAATTATCATTTTGTTTTCTATCACTTGAAGAAGAGTATTTTTTTCTACAGGATAAGTTTCTCTCGGTCCTGAATAGCTTGATCTATTATGAGCTTTTTCATAAAGCTTCATAATAACCACTTAACATAAGAGCAAACATTCCTACCATCAATCCAAAACATCGCAAAAATAACTATCAAAAACTTTTTCATAATGAATACCTTTACTTGTTTTTTTCTCCAATGGAATCTTTCATCCCTCTAGAACCGCTTTCATTAGTATTATATCATGAAATATTGTTCATTTTTATTTACTAGTGTAAAAGTCTTCATACTAGTGAACAAAAAGTGACTGCAATTTTTCAACCGCAATCACTTGTTCAATTGTGAGATAAAAAATAATAAAAGGATTATTTAATCTTGTGTTTGTTCATCTTTTCTTCAAAGACTTCCCGTCATAATGACTCGCAATTCTTCCCGTTCTTTTTTCAGGAAGGTCTCCTTGGCGCTTGGCCACAGCATAGAGTTCAGGATAGCGCATAGCTACACGTTCGATCGTCTTTGTTGTCGCATGCCCTCTGACAAAAGAAAGGGATACGCTTAATCCATTCTTGCGGTACAAGAGCAAGCAACTTCTTCGCTGCTTCTTTATCCGAAATCTCAGCAGTGCTCAAACCTTGGTTGATTTGTTCTTGTTCTTTTTCTGTAAAATCTTTTAATTCCATATCCATCTCCTTAATTTCTTATTTTGTTTACCTAATGACACATTATACACTTATGTAGGAATAGTACAATTAAAGGAACTGAAAAAAATAGAGCAAGGAAAAATCATCCCTTACTCTATTTTTAGTCGTTAACTTTCATGAGGTTTATTAATCTCCAATTTATTGTGGAGCATCTCCCTTTTGCTTTAAGTAATAGTCACTGTTCAAATAGCGATCATAGGTAGAAATCGTATCCTTATGTTCATTATGCCATTTTTCATAACTTTCTACCGCAGCTATCTTAGCTTCATTAACCTCTTTTAAGGTCTTTAGATAAACACTAGAACTATTATTTAATCCAACAAATCTATTTTTGCATGTTCTATTGCGTACTCAGCTTCTTCTTGAGTAAATTTTTCTATTTTTCAACAAGTAATTCTAATAACTTTTTCTTTTCGAAATCTGCACACCGTTTACATAAGATTCCGCTTCTTTTCACAGCATTCTCCTTCCAATCGAAATTTACTTGTTCTACAGCATAATCAGCCTCTTCTTGAGTAAATAGTTCAACATTTATCAGTTGCTCAACTAACTTTTCTTTTTGAATAACGATACTTTTTGAAGTGATTTTGCTGCTAAAAACAGCCTCCTCTTTCCAGTCTATATTAAAGCTTATATACAGCGTACTGGTTAGCGCCTTCAGAATAATTATAAATCTTTATTTTTATCTTTTGATAGCCTGCATCGAAATAGGAGAATCCGCTGACAGATTTTTAGCTGTTTCATATGCCCTTTTAAATTCTTTTTCTACTAAAGTTGGAGAAAAAAAGTTTTTTTAACAAAGCAAATTAAATAATAATTCGAAATTATCATTATATTTATCAATTGGATTAGAGTATTTTTCTACAGGATAAGTTTCTTTTTGTCCATGAATAACTCGAATGATTATGAGCATTCTCATATGCTCTATAATAACTATTTAGCATAAGAGCTATCACTCCTACCATCAATACAAAAATCGTCAAAATAAATATCAAAAATTTTTTCATCATGAATACCTTTTAGTTTTTTTGCCTAATTAATTTGGTTATTTGTTCTTATCGACAACCAAAAATTTCATCCTAGTCACCTTTTAGTTGGACTTGCGTATGGGCTAGCAAGTCTCCTAGATGCCTCTTATCTTTCCGAAACATCGTCATTGCCAGTAGCAAAACTGCGAGTAGAGTAGCTGAAATAGAAAGGATAATGGATAACAAATCAAAATCACTATAGAAGCCATGAATCGTGCTCATATGACCGAGTTGCCAAGGTAAAAATTTGATGACATTTCTATTGAAGCTAGCCTGCACTGTTTTTTTCTGGTAGACCAGTTCCAGTCCTGCTTTTACCTTCCCAAAACTGCCATCATTTTTTTATAATCCAAGAAGGTGAAAAGGAGCGTAATTGGCAAAACAGAGGTGAAAAATACAAGCCACTGCGACTGAATTTCTGTAAACTCTGGGACGCCATTAAAAAAATAATGTAAATAAGCATCGAACCTAAAAACAGAAGTACTAAATAAGCTAGAATGAAAAGATAATCAAACAGAAATTCTGTCATTCTTTTTTTAAACGAAATAGGATTGATTGCTGATATCTTCATCACTGTCTCCCCTTTCTCATCTCCTATTATAATATAAGGGTGCGAATAAAGATACTATTTATAAAAAGAAGCCTGCAATCCTTTGATTCCAGTCTTCTTTCTTACTAATCTTCCCTATAAATAACAAATCCATTTGGTTGGATGGTTAATTGTTCACAAGAGATGTTCCCATGGCTGATCAGTTCTACTTGTCCTCTTTCTAGGACAACGTCTTTCTTGGAGTGGTTAAAGTAGGCTTTGAGGAGGTGTCTGTCATACTGCCATTCTACTGCCACCACATCTGGATCAACTTCTTCTAAGTTCACTTTACCACGCTGAATCATGCCCGCCACTTCTTTTCGGAGCTGGATCAAGTCCTTCATAAAATTCAGCATGTCATTGTCACCTGACACGCGCTCCCAAGGCATGACACGGCGGCAATCCGGGTCTGGGCCACCGATGAGAGCTAGCTCCGTTCCATAATAGATACATGGCGTTCCCCGTTGCAGATAGAGGAAGGCGAGGGCAGACTTAACAGACTGAAGATCCCCTTTTGCCGTCGTCAAGATGCGCTCTGTATCATGCGAGTCCAAGAGGTTGAACATGACCTCAGATATCTGCTGCCTGTAGTACATAGACTGGCTATTGATCTCCCAAATGAATCGTTGCGTCTCCTTATGCCCACGCAGGAAATAATCCTTGATACTTTCAGAGAGGGGTAATTCATCACCGCATGGAACTCATCACCATTGAGCCATGGTTGGGACGAATGCCAGATTTCCCCGAGAATATAGAGGTCTGGCTTCTTGGCCAAGACCGCCTTACGGAAATCTCGCCAGAATTGATGATCGATTTCGTTGGCCACGTCCAATCGCCAAGCATCGATATCAAACTCTTCAATCCAGTATGTCGCCACCTTCAAGAGATAGGCCTTCACCTCTGGATTAGCCGTTTTGAGCTTGGGCATATAGCCCGCAAAGGCAAAAGCATGGTAAGACAAGTCGCGACTATTCCAGAGATTATCCGTCTCAACCGGAAATTCCTTGATGTGGAACCAGTCCTTGTAAACTGAATTTTCTCCGTTTTTGAGCACATCCTGCCATTGGGGTGAATCATAGCCAATATGGTTAAAGACAGCATCCAGCATGATCTTCATCCCACGCGCGTGAGCCTCTTTCACCAGCTGGCGGAAGGTTTCCTTATCTCCAAAATGTCGATCAATTTCAAAATAATCAATGGTATCATACTTGTGGTTGCTCGGCGATTCAAAAATCGGACAAAGGTAGAGCCCTGTAATCCCTAACTCCTGCAAGTAGTCCAAGTGATCGATGATCCCCTGCAAATCTCCACCAAAGAAATCCAACATGGTTGGCGAAATAGACGCATCCCAAGGGCGGACTCCTTCTGGGGAAATGGCTGGGTTCCCATTAGCAAAGCGCTCAGGGAAGATCTGATACCAAACTGTCTGAGCCACCCAATCCGGGACAGCACACCCATCAATCTCATGAATAAAAGGAAGCTTAAAGCCATTCATGACGAAGTCCAGATTCTCCTTGGTGTAGGCTGCCACACCCCGGTCTCCGTATAAGATCTTCTCTCCCGCTGTGTCCTCTAATTCAAAGAGATACTGGATCCGAGCATGGGCAACAGATACCGACACTTGCCAATAATCAAACAAATCATCTGAGGTTACCTTGTCCATTTCCTTAGTTGCCTCATAAAGATCCTCTATAAAAATAAAAGGATCCCCATAGTGCAAGACAATCCGTTTGATATCCTCTTTCTTAGTTCGGATGCGAATGTGAAGCTGGCCATCCTTATAAAGATAGGCGTACTCTGATTCAGGCCGGTGATAAATCGCTGTTAATTCCATCTGTCTCGTCTCCTACTTTTCTTTCTCATCATTCATCAATTTATGCAAACGATTACACAAAACTCATTCTAGTATACAACTTTAGAAAAAGCTTTGCAAGTCAAATTAAGATTGAACAAATTCGTCCATCTATGCTAAAATAGACCTATTATAAATATAAGGAGTTTCTATGCAGAAAGAAATTAAAGGCTTGTACACCATTTATGGTATGTGGTTGTTTTTCGGTATCATTGGGATGATTTTTATCTCATTCAACCTACCGAGAGCTCTTCAGGAAAACGATACAGTTGGGATTGTCTTCTCAATCGTATTCGGTATTATCTTCTTAGCCATGATTCTTGGATTTGGCCATCTAATCCGAGTCGCACCAAAAAAAGTGCAAGAAAAATACCAGGATATCTTCAATCACTATCCAGAACTTGAAGAAAACGTGGAATTATTTAAAGAGAATGCGACTGCTGTCGATAAACTGAACCAACTCTACCTTTACCGCGAAGCTATCTTCAATACACAATATGGACGATTCGTTAATCCTATCTTTCTCAATGAAATTCAGGCACTCGGGGTTCGTATCAAGTGGGTCCGTAACGGAAAGGTACGTTCGAAGAATCTCTTCTTACTTTCTAGAGAGGGAGAGAAAGAATTCGAGTTCGATTTAGGTATGGTTACACCTGTAAAATATGAACAATTAATCCTCTTCTTACATGCTGTAGTAGATGTCAAACCAGATCTTGAGTTCTTCAATGAAGTTGAAGATTGATTGACAAAAGTTATTCATCGTTTTCTATTTCTTTAAAATTCAACACACAAAAAGCCCTTCAGGGCTTTTTTTATGATTACATCTTAGCTTTATTCTTTGGATGTATGCCTCTTTCCAAGACTCAGCGCTTGCTCTTCTGACATTTCGATTACATTCGCAAAGTTAGTGTTTCTAGGCATATTATCCTTTGAGTACCAATAGACATCCGCACTCCCATTTCTTGCCACATAAACAACTGGAGCTAGTTGAGGAGTTGGCTCTGCAGGCTCTACAGGTTGAGCTGGTTGAGCAGGTTCAACTGATTGACTCGGTTGTGGTGCTTGACTTGGTTGGGTCTCTACAGGCGTACTTGAAGGTTGTGCTTGACTACTTGGTTCAGTCGGAACCAGTGATGGAGTTGCTGTCCCCTTCAGATAGTCAATGGTCGCATTCTTAGAGTAGTTGTCCAATGTAACGGTGGTAATTCCATAAGCATCTACAGATTCTTTCGGACTTCCGAGGTTTATACGCAGTAGATTTCCTTCTTGATCAATCCCTACATACTGCAAAATGACTTGTCTCGGAATTAAATCATCACCCGCATAAACCGGGGTCACCTTGTAGTCTAACCAATAATGAGGGTGAGTGGCTAACCAACTATCCAAGCGCTTTTCATAGTAGAGCATCCCCTCATTATTACTATCAGCGGCTCCACTATAATTTCCACTATTGGTCCAAGCAGTTAAGGGAACTAAATTTTTCCCTTCATTAGACAAGCCACTAAATTGATAGCCCACCAGATGCCCTCTATGGAACAACCAGGCCTTCTTCCCTTTGTTTCCATAGGACAGCTTATAATTATGCCAGCCGACTGGATTATAGGTAATCCGTGGCTCTCTTTTCCGCTTTGGTTCATCCTTATCTTGTAACTGTATATGAGCTGAAGTCGCACGACCTAAATGATCAAACTCCCCTAAAACGAGCTGCTTGTTACCAGTAAAAGATAGCAGGTTAAGACTTTGGTAATCGATTACAGTTTGCTGAGCTTGAACCCCATGAACAAAAGTTAAGGTCATGAAAACCGCGACTATCCCAACGATGACATTTTTCAAAAATCGTTTTGTAACCATAATAAACTCCCTCATTACTATCTAGTATTATTATAGCAGAAAACGGTTACAAACATAGAAGATCTGTTTAGATTTTTGATTTTTAGTTTTACCAAATATAACGATGGATCCCCTATACTAAGTTTTTACAGCAAGTCTACATTTATACCAGCTTCATCAAAAATGCCTTTGACTTTGTCGAAATTACTGGTCATGATGGTTGCTTCTTCCAAATTTGGAAACTGGTTCAATTCTTCCACACTTACTTCATTGAGATCAAAGCTATCATCTTCGCCGTCCCACTGAGGAATCAGATTCATATAAATCTCATTACCACCGTCCATATCGATTTCTTTTACTTGATTTGCATACTTCTGCGGAATCTGAAGATTTTTAAAGTAATCTAAGGCAGGCTCGATAAGTTCTGTACTTTCTGTATCGATATCTAACTCGCTAAATTCCTCTGCAAAATTATAAATATCAAAAGCAGGTTTTAAAATCTCTAAATCATACATCAAGACTTGAATAATCGCTAGTTTAAAGTTCAAATGGTCAAAGTCAAGAAATTCTTCGGCAATTTGATTAGTGTTGTTACTTCCTTCTTCAATAGCCATCGTGTTTTCCTGTATGTTTCTGGTATGATTTTTAGCTACTTTTTTCTTGAAAAAAAACGAAAACATTTTTTCTCCTTTTTCTATGTAAAAATAACAATGATCAATCTTCGTGAAGGTCTTCCGATACTTCAATTCTTTCCACATACCAGTTGGTCATGTCCTGACCTTTGTCTTTATAAGGGAAGGAAGAACTTCTTCTTGTTTCAAGTCACTAAAAAATGTTTTAAAGCGTAATCCTGATTTGATTTGTACTCTTTTCTCGAAACTATCCGTAATAAAGAAAGATACAACCCTAACTAGAACGGTGAAAGCTGATAAAGAATGGTTCAGTATAATTTTTGTTACTGATACTCTACTTCAAACCCATCTTCATTTTTCTAGAGTATATCCAGGTATTTTTGGCTACAAATTCTTTTCCCTCCATCTAAAGTCTCAAATACGACTAAATCTTTTTGATAATCACCTTGATACAATTCCAATATAATCGTCTATAAGCCTCCTATTTTATCTACCAATATTGTATCACTCTATTGAATTGTACTGCTAATAATATAAACTCATCCCCTTTCAACTCATAAATACCTTTTTCTAAAACATAGAAGTTACAAAAATCTGAGTGCCCAAATTTTTAGCGACACCCAGATTCCACTTTAATACGACGATATTTACTTTTTTCAAAAAGGACTGGTTATTGACGTATACCACTAGGTTGGTTTACAAGAAAGAGGGGCTGTATATTTATAATTATTTTCATAATAAATCCAACTCTAGGCCAGACCGATCCATCCATACCCTTGTACTGCCATGTCAACAAAATGATTGATGAGCAAGGATACCTTAGAATCAAATGCTGCTTTTATCATAACTTTCAGGAAGATCCTGATTTAATGATAATTCAACTTCATGTTTAAGTTTAGCACGTGGCTGTTCATCTTTGTACCAATCTACCACAAGAAGGTTACTGCGATTGTCCACCAATTTCTTAAACAGATTTTTGCAGAGAGTTTTACTTTTTGTTCTTCAACCTGTGTCAATTTCTTTCCAGCAATCAATAAATCGTAAATTTCTAGTTCTTCTTCCGTAAGACCTTCCATATTGGCACGATTGTCCTCTTGACGAAGTTCTTCAAGAAGCTTCACAAGTTGATCATAATAATCTTCATTCTCTGTTCCACCTGCATTATAGGAATCAATAATGCGTTTGAACCGTTCGGAGAATTTTTGTTCTTGTCACAATTTCTATTAATCATTTGTTCCAGTGCATTCTCTATGAATTCCTTCATATCATTAATTTCAATAGCTCTATACTCAGCCAATTTTATTTCTTGTCTTAACTGTTCAATATCTACTTTAGATAAATCTATGGCCTTTGTCCCTTTAATCATGTACTGAGCTTCTTTCTCCCGAACATAATTAACGTAATCTTGACTTGCAATTACACTACCGTCCAGAATTTGATTCATTTTCTGTCTAGCACGATTTACTTTTTCATCATCAATAGTATGATAAAACAATCCGTGTAAATAAACGAGTGGTGCAAATTTATCATTAGTCCAATTTCTTTCAAAGATTTCTGGTTTTGATGCTTCGTAGAGATTCGTTAAGGTGTTCAGTATAACCTTGAATTTCTCTTTATCATCATCTTTGGCAACGATAGTGTTATAGGCACTTCGTAATGCATCCAGTTTATCCAGTATATTCGAATCAGCAATTATCTTTTCTAAGTCGATGCTCAATGACATTAGGAAAGAATCCGCCTCATCAATAGTACCGTCAATATAGCCTATTAGCTGGTCAATATCCTTTGCAGGGAATTCTGTTCCATCATCACCAGTGGCATATTCTGTTAATGCCTTCTTCATGTATTTAAAGACATTTACATAATCAACGATGATCCCTGCTGGCTTCCCAGGATACACTCTATTAGCACGAGCTATGGCTTGCATTAATGTGTGACCTTTCATTGGCTTGTCAAGATAGAGTGTAGAAAGGTTCTTCACATCAAATCCTGTTAGCCACATGGCACATACAAAGACAAGTTGTAGAGATTCATCTGGGTCTTTGAATCTATCCTCGATATCTCTTCCATCCGGTGTGATTTCTTTCATCTTTGCACGATGCTCTGATATTTTTAATCCCTGTTTAGCAAACTTGGTCGTTTCATCGTTCTCTTCGGAAATAATAACAGCCATTTCCACGTTATTCATATAAGTAAGAATGCGACTAAGCTGATCACGTTCTTGTTTTGTAGTGGCAGAATTTCGTTGCTTCGTAATATTCTGCTTTTCGATAGCCCAGTAATGTTGAACCTTGTCATACATTTTGACAGCAGTATATTTATCGACTGATACAACCATTCCTTTACCAAGAAACCCGCGTCTTGGGAAGTGATAAGCTATATCTTGCGCTACTTTATCTAATCTATCATCACGCTTAATAACTTCTAAAATTCGAGAGGATGCATTCTCCAATAGGCGAGTTTCATCTTCATTAAGGTTTTCCTCTTCGATAATATCTACAACGTCATCATCAAGGAAATCATTTTCAAGCCCTACTTCTGGAACACGTCTAGAATAGAATAATGGTACAGTAGAGCCATCTTCGACAGATTGTGCAAAATTATACTCTGAAACATACTCACCAAACCATTGATTTGTAAGACGCTTAGCCCCGAGAAGTGGTGTCCCTGTAAACGCAACAAAATTAGCGTTAGGAAGTGCTGTTCTCATATTTTCTGCTAAATCTTTATACTGTGTTCTATGTGCCTCATCAACTAGAACAATGATATCGTCACGTGTAGAAAGAACAGGATACTTCTTCGTCTTGTCGTATCTGAATTTATGAATCAACGTGAAAATAAATGCTTTGTTGGTAGTTAAAAATTCGCGTAGTTGCTTGCTGTCCTTTGGTTGACATTCCTCTTTAGAACCGATAACTTCTGTACGCACAAAGTTCTTATGAATCTGTGTATCCAAATCTTCACGGTCTGTGATAATAAGGAATGAAAAATTACCAGCTACTTTACGTTTAACCTTACGGGCAAACATAACCATAGAGTAGGACTTACCTGAACCTTGTGTATGCCAGAATACACCTAACTTACCATTCAATTCTTTTCTATTCCTACGGATTCCATCAGATTGTTTACGCCTAAATATTGATGGTTTTTAGCGATAATTTTTTTATTCGTTGATTTTCAAAAGTATGAAATTTTCGATATAGTCAATTAATCTATCTTTGTTTAGTAAACCATCAACAAAAATATCTTACAGAACTATCTTTTTACATTTTTCAGCTGAGTGAATAGCTTCTCGATCCAGTATTTCTTTTTCACTATCAACTTTAAGCCATTCAAAAAAGTAGTCATAAGTTGCATTAAAGGCACCTAACTTTGTTTCTAATCCATTCGAAAGAACACAAATCTGATTGAATGCAAAATAGATTCGGAACATCTCGTAAAATAATCCTTTTAAATTCTTATTATATGCTTCTTCAATTTTAACGATACTGTTCTTCAGTTCAATGAACACCATTGGCATTCCATTGATGAAAATAAGGATATCCGGTCTACGATAATAGAACTTTCCTTGAATCCACATCTGAGAAACTGCTGTAAAAGTATTGTTCTCTGGATGCTCAAAATCAATTAGCTTTACAAAATCAAAGTCCTCTTTTCCATCTCTACGAACTGTTATTTTTATATTATTGCGGATTTGTCTGTATATTTTATAGTTGGTATCAACAATATCCGTACCTGTGTAATCCTGTTTTAAGGACTTTACTATTTCCTTAATTTTGTCTTCGGAGATAGTAGGATTGATACGTTTAAGAGAAGACAGCATAACACCAGGAAGAACACATTCCTTCTTAGAAGTTCTTCCAGTGCCATCATTCAAATCATCTCTTTTACTCGGATCAGCATCACAAATGAGGATATCATAGTTAAATGGTTCCGCTTTTTAATTTTGCAAGTATCAGCTTGTTCTATGTCATCTTCAGATATAAAGTTACGCATATGAACACCTCCTTACACTTCAAGTTTTCCACTCATTAAACGTGGTAAAAGCATGTCTCGTTGCTTTATAAGTAATTGATTTTTCATTCCAAAGTTTATTTTTGCTCATGAATAATCGGTTTAATATAATCCGCAAATGCTAGTTGTAATTCATACTTAGGAACCAAAATCTTCATTGCAGTGAATCTCCCCAATGTCTTTTATATTCTTCCGTTACAATAATTTTGTGAACAGCATAAAAATAAATAATAGTCATTCATTTTATTTTTCATTTCCACTTATAAATGGAACCATGTTTTCACCCAAAGAAAAATCTTTAATCATTACACAAATTTACATGAATGGTCCCCAAACAAAAGGACTGGTTTATCAATACTTGCACAATGAGATGGTTCATCATTATGGTAACCTAGAAATTCTGCTGAAGATTGATCGATTACTATTATTTTTCCTTCTGCTTCCAATTCATTTCGCTTATATAGTTTATTGAAAGGTAATCTTTTTACACAATCTTTTATTTTTTTTACTTCCCAGACTTTAGGAATACCATTTTCAAACTCCACATCCTCATATCCCGGAAAGCGAAATCTTACAAACCATTCTTTATATAGATTCTCTGCCATTTGCTCCAACAACTTGATCCGCTTGTTGTTGTTTTCGATGAGGTTGTCGTAAGCTGAAAGAATATCAGCTATTCTTTTCTGCTGTTCATCGGTGGGAAGTGCTATTTGCAAATTACCAATTTGCTTAAGGTTAATATTGGGTTGCGCTGCTTGAGCACTCATACAATTCACATAGGCATTGAAACTTTTTTGAACCATAAAGTAATATAGATAGTCAATATTTACACCTTTGTTAAAGCGAATAAGTGCTACTGCTTGATTGGTATTAGCTGGAACATCTTCTTCTTTTACAATTGCAAGTTTGCCAAGATAAATTCCTGCCATGGAAAAATAAAATATCGTCCGCCTCAATTTGAGATCTTTTGAGTTTATTATGTGCTCTCTGAAATGAACATCATTCCACTAGCCTTATCCAAATACTTAGCCTTTCCTAACATTTCAGAGCGAAAATAATTTATTCCTTCTTCTGTAAAGCTTGCACCTATATTAGATGGAGTTGTTCCCTTTGTTATTTTCGTTGTTATATCCTTAAGTTTTACATATTCCATATCACTCACCCAACAATTCTTTCAGATTATGTGCAATGAGTTCTTCAAGTTCCCTTGCCTCGGCGCTTAAAGAAATAAATTCAGAATTAAGGGAGAGCATTTCTTCTTTAAATTCTTCCTTGGTTAAGCCATCGTCTTCAATAACCACACCGACGTAACGTCCTGCATTGAGGGAGTAGTCCTGTTCAATGATTCCGTCTTCACCATCCATTGGCGCGGCTTTACAAAGACCAATTACATCAGCATATACACCATCTGGGAATCTTTCAGTTAACCAGTCTATCTGTGATTGCCAGTAATCTTTAGTTAGAACTTCTTTATCATCAGAAGATTCTGGGGCATTTGCAAGTTCTGTTTTGTATTCATCAAGCAAGTCAACAAGAGCCTGTGTATCGCCGTGATATAGTTTTGTTATGACACCAAGATTTTTAATCTGTTCATCAGAGAACTTTCTATGAGCACGGTCAATCTGAGTAAATACATTTCTAGCATCAATAAATAATATTTCATCTTTCTTCTCCGTACTTGGTTTCTGCTTATCAAAGAACCAAAGGGTTGCTGGAAGTGTAACTGATGAAAACATATTAGAAGGAAGAGTCACCATCTGTGAGATAATACCTTCTTCAATCATTTTCTTTCTGATTTCATATTCTGAACCGGAAGCATCCGAAGCAGAATTTGCCATCACAAGAGCTGCTTTTCCATTCTCATTTAATGCAGTAGCAAAGTAGCCAATCCATAAATAGTTAGCATTTGGCACTGTTTCTTTCTTATCAGCGTTTTTCTTTGTAGATTTACTCTTGTTTCTTGGTACACCATACGTATTAAAACGAGCATCATCAGAAACTTTCTCAACTACAACCTCGTCTACATTAAAGGGTGGATTTGCCATTACATAGTCAAATTGTCCAACTGCATTATATGGATCAGAATAAAAAGAGTTAGCTTGTGTAATATCACCACGGATATTATTAAGGAGAAGATTCATCTTTGCTAGTTTTACTGTATCTGGTTCCTTTTCAACACCATAGCAACGGAATTTCATTTGTTCACTCTCGCTGGCGTTGTGATTATGCATGTATCTTGCAGCCTGAACAAACATACCTCCTGAACCACATGCTGGATCTAAAAACTTCTTTTCACCTGGCTGAGGATTTAATACTTCGACCATATATCTTACAACAGTTGCAGGTGTATAGAATGTTCCCCCATCCTTACCTTCCGAAAGTGCAAATTTCCCCAAAAAGTATTCATAAATTTCACCAAAGATATCAATAGTGCTATTTTCAGGAATATCCTTGAAAATACGCACGATATTAGAAAGAAGCTCTGGTTCCTCTTCCGGTACTAGCTGCGCATATACTTCTTTAGGAAGCACTCCCTCCATTCTATGATTTTCATTCTCAATGGCTTCCATAGCTTCCTTTACAAGAATAGCTTTGTTCGCATCGTCCGGCGCGTCATTGATAAAGTCATAATAAGCACACTTTGGAAGGTAGAATCCGCATTTTTCTATCGAGATTTCTTTTATGGATTTTTCCATACGTCCACCTTTAAGACGATTATACTCTTCCTCAATATCTTCCTTATGTTGTTTGTATAAAATATCTGCATATCTAAGGAAAAATAAGTCCAAGAATAGGCTGACCATATTTATTTGCAGCCAAATGCGCCCCTGCACGAAGAACATCGGCAGAATGCCATAGTTTATCTTTTAATTGTTTCAATTCTGTATCTTTCATTTGCTATTTTTTTCTCCTTAATAAATTCAAGTACATCATTAGGAGTACAGTTCAGCGCTAAGCAAATACTCTCTAATTTATCTAATGCTATATATTTTTCCTGTACGTATTTTTCCTAATAATATTTGCTGAAATATTGGCATTTCTTATTAAATCTTGATTAGAGATATCTTTTTTCTATCATCATGTGTAGAAGTTTTTTGTAACTTACAGCCATCACAATTCCTCCATCAACGTTTTTTTATAAATTATATCACATTTCCGTGAATACGCATACAGGCGTAAATCCTTTAAATTCAATCTAAATCACTCTCACAACATCTTTTTGCGAAAGAGTTTTTCATTTTTAATGCGTTCAGTCATAACAATTTCTTTATGGATTAAAAAAATCTTCTAAACATTCTAAAAAGTGCCTCCCTTATGTTACTGGAAAGTCATTGTAAAAACAAATTATCTATAACCATATTTTTAACTTTCCTTCAATAAGAAAAAGACACAATCCCAGAATGAAGTGCACCCCAAAAGTTAGACACAAAATCTAACTTTTGAACTGCACCCCAAAAGTTAGACAGAAAAATCTAACTTTGGGGTGTTTTATTATGAAATTAACTTATGAAGATAAAGTTCAGATTTATGAACTAAGAAAACAAGGATTTAGCTACTCACGACTTGTAGATATGTTCGGTATAAATGCAGAAATATTGTCTACATGATTAAATTGATTGAGCGTTATGGGTTAGAGATAGTTAAAAAGGAGAAATAATTATTATTCTCCAGAAATAAAAACAAGAAATGATTGATAAAGTCTTACTTGAAGGTTGGAGTAAAGAAAGAGTTTCTCTCGAATACGGCCTCCCTGGGCGTGCCATGCTTCACAACTGTCTCGCACAATACAAGAAAAAAATAAGTATACTATTGTTGAGAAAACAAGAGGGAGAGTACCTAAAATGGGACGTAAGCCAAAGAAACAACCAGAAGAGATGACGGAACTAGAACGCCTTCAGGCTGAAAATGAGTATTTAAGAGCTGAGAATGCCATTCTAAAAAAGTTGAGAGAACCCCGCTTGAAGGAGGAAAAGAGAAAGAAGAAAGACGCAGATTGTCAGAGAGTTAGTTCCAGAGTTTCCTTTAGATATTCTTCTAAAGATTATCAAACTCGCTCGTTCAACTTACTACTATCATTTAAAGCAGGTAAACCAAGAAGATAAGAATCATGCCATTAAAAATGAAATAGAAACTATTTATACGGAGCATAAAGGAAATTATGGATATCGCCGTATCACTCTTGAGCTTAGAAACCGTGGTTTCATCGTAAATCATAAGAAGGCACAACGTTTAATGAAAATGTTGGGGCTAAGTGCTCGTATTCGCAGAAAACGTAAGTATTCTTCTTATCATGGTGAAGTTGGAAAGAAAGCTGAGAACATTATTCAACGCCAATTTAATGCATCAAAGCCGATGGAAAAGTACTATACAGATATTACGGAATTTTCTATCCCAACAAGTAACAAAAAACTATACTTATCACCAATTTTAGATGGTTATAACAGCGAAATTATAGCTTATTCTCTTTCGTCTTCACCAAATTTAGACCAAGTAAAGGATATGTTAAAACAAGCTTTTAGAGAAGGACAATACGAGAGTACTACTCTCCATAGTGATTAGGGATGGCAATATCAGCATGAGTTTTATCATAGTTTTTTAGAAGATAAGGAAATTCAGAGATCTATGTCTCGCAAGGGTAATAGTACTGACAATCGCATGATGGAATCTTTCTTTGGTATTCTTAAATCAGAGATGTTTTATGGCTATGAGCAGACATTTAAGTCTATAAAGGAACTTGAGGGGGCAATCGTCAACTATATTGATTATTACAACAACAAACGAATCAAAGTAAAATTAAAGGACTTAGTCCTGTACAATACAGAACTAAATCCTTTGCTTAAATTAATTGTCTAATTTTTTTGGGATCAGTACAATTTCACTGGACTTTAGAAAAATATTTTTTTATTCAAACTCAATGGCAGAAGCATAACCATAAGAAATTATTTCACCAGGTGAAGTTGAGATATACCCTATCTCTTTGTGGGAATAATTAGAAATTTCAACTGATCCAAAAATTTTTCGAACTTTTTATAAACACGTTCGAGAACCTCCAATTCTTTTTCAGTCAAAATATCATCTAACATATCTATATCTGGCAACACTCTATGTCTTTCATATTTTTCCATCATAAGAGACTTCAATATGAGCTATTTTTATCTGCTTCAATCCTTCCAAGCAGCAAATCAAACTTTTTCTGGTACTGGTCCGTATTGTAAATGTGCGTACTTCAATCCTGAAATTGAAACGCTATTCTCTTTATAAAAAATCATATCAGCATAATTCAAAAGCTTCATTAATTTTGTTTTTAGCAATTCTTGTCCCTTATTCGCGAAAAAAACAACCATTGCTGCGAATTTCTCATAATCAAAGCTCTTAAATCCATTATCAATAGATGGTTCACTTGAAATAAACATATCGAAAAACTTATCTACACTTTCTTTTTTGGTTTCAACAAGCAATCTATCGAGGACATCTAGTAATTTTTCTGTTTGTCTTTCATCCAAAGCATTTTCATTTTCCGCAAGATAAACTTTCATATTTTCAGGATTTCTTAAGAATAGTAAAAGACTGTTGTGAGCCTTGTCTTGAATGGATCCATTCTCATATCTATGGATAGTTTTATCTCCCCAATTAAGAAGTTTTGAAAAACCTCTCTGGCTTAATCCATATAATTCTCTGATTTGCTTTTATTTCAGCAGGGAGAAGTAATTTATGTCTCTTTCTATACTCATTATAAGCATTTACTAATGTTGCATTATCTAATTCTTCACAATAAAATTCTTCATTACAATCAGCGCATACCAGAACTTGAGCTTGGACTTCAATATCTTCACCAAGAACTTTATATACTTCATTTTTTTGTAACAACTTTTGTTTCAACTTCTATTCCACATTCTTCGCAATACTTTTTCATTGAAGCCACCTCCTATACTATATAAAAATCATCTTCATGAAATCCGATACATTTAAGAATAGCTTCGCCACTTTCCTGTGAAATTTTTAATTTTACATAAAACTGCATTCCGCAAACCATTTTCTTAAATTCCCAAATATCTCCCGGTCTATTCGAATCATGATCTAATTTTGGGCCCTTGTAGTAATCTCCGACTACAAGAGATAATATTTCTGACTTTGCATCCTTAATAGTCAAAACCATGTGCTGCTAAAGCTTGCATATTCTTTCTCCTAGGTACAAAATCGTACTTACCCTTAGTTATCAAGCTCTTTGCATTTGTAAGAAAAGTACTTATATCTTGTACACTTGCTTGAGCATTCACTTAGCCACCTCCATCACTTTAATTATATGATACTTTTTATTCCATCCTTTGTCAACAAAAAACGTGGTCATATGACCGCATTTTTAAAACGTGTCATAATTTGTACAGCTACTTTCTTATACTCACTCTGTGGTTAGTTTTTTCTCCGTCCAAATATCCAGTACCATTTCTATAATGAGAAGATTGAGTTCACTTATCGCAATCCCAATATCCTCATACCCAAGTAGGAATACACGCCCTATCATTTTTCCTAATCCTTTTTTCAAGTCGTTTTTAGATTGAATATCTGTTTCTAGATTAATTTCTCATAACTACAAAGTCTTTGGTGGTAGTTCATAAACAGAAAACACTTTAAACTGGTTTAGCCAATTTTCAATGGTAGCCGGTACTTCCTTGTCTTCTTGATACACTATAATATAGGCTACATTCTCTAATATTTCTAAGTTCTTTATTTCAAAATGCCCCTCACTTGCTGAGTAGTACTTTTCGCTTGGTAGTAGGTATAAAAGGTACTCTATCTCCACCACGCTTAGCATGACTAAATTTTTAGTAGGCGATTTAGCTGATACCTATTTTTTTGAATACAGCACAACCTCTAGATTATTAGAATTTCTCTAGTCTCCGGCTTCCGCCATACTTATCCGAATTACTTGGACCATTTTTCGATATCTCCTTAGAAAAAGCTATCTGTCCACTAATATTTTATTTATTTTTTTCAGTGGTAGTATTGTTTTTTTATTTTAGAGCTAATTTCACTAACTACATGGAGACTTTATTATAAAAATTAAACACTCTAACGATATAAAAAGAAAAATTTTAAATAGAATTAATATCCAACATAATTCAGCTTAGCTACACAATAATTCCCACACAAACTTTCATATATACAAGATAAAAAAATGTTCTGATTTTAAAATTCAGATTGTAACAGCGTACCTAACTCCGAATTTTCTAGTAAAACAGTTAAAAATAATGGTTTCGTGTATTTTTCCTCTAAGTAGGTACTAGCGCTACTTAACGATAGTAGGATTTTATATCTACGTAGAGTATTAGTTATTGTAATATACTTCAATCGATCAGTACTATGCAGTTTCATAACATTCAGCCAACTTCCTTTTCCCATCGTCTGAGGACATCCTTTAAAGGCTCATCAAGATAGCTATAGGCCTTGTCTTTAATCCAATCAGGTATGCCATAAGCTGCTTCTGCTATACTTCCTGTAATAGCAGCAAGAGTATCACTATCCCCACCAAGAGAGATGGCATTCCTAATAGCATCTTCAAAATCTGTACTTTCAAGAAAAGCAATGATGGCTTGAGGTACCGTATCCTGACAGGTTTCATTGAAACGATAAGTAGGACGAATGTCATCGAGTGTTTGAGAAAGATTATATCCATACTCTTGCTCTATGTATTCCTTGATGAGTCTCTTGCACTTTGTAGGGTTATCGTTGATCGGTTTTCCATAGTCACCACTGTAACCTCCAAAGTAATAACGACACATAAAGATAGCATCAGACGTCGCCATAGCTCCCTTGACACCCTCTGGATGGTTATGAGTCACCTCTGCAGAAAGTCGTGCGAGAGATCTTCTAGAAGGCCAGGTTCCTGTTCTGGCACAGAAACTACAATCCATGACCCAAGCACAAGGAGAAACACGCATGGCAGAGCCATTGCCAAGCTATTATAAGGGGAGCAATCATTGCTTTGAATCCATGTATTAAATCTAGCCCCGTAACCAGCATCGGGATACATTCTGCCATATTTCTTCATGGCATCAATAAAGTCATCCTTCTGACCACCGTTCATGATGGCTTCAGCAACAGCACATGTCATAACCGTATCGTCCGTGAAAAAACAATCCTCACGAAATAATGGAAAGTCTTTTGTTTTAATATTGCCCCATTCGTAAACAGAACCTACAATGTCTCCTACTATTGCTCCTAGCATAAGATTCCTCCTTACAGCATATCAGATTTCCAATGGATCACTCTTTAAAAATGGTACCACCAAACCAATCCACTCTTGAGGTAGATAGACTGATAAATAGCCGTGGTTATACCCTTTTGCTTCATACAGGATCGTGTTGGGATGTAGCTGCTGAAATAATTTCGCTGATGCTTTCACACAGTTCAGTTCTTTTTCACCATAGATATACAGTACCTGGGCCTTACTAGCAGAAATTGTGTCCTTTAGCTTGTAACGTCCCATATAGGTTTTGTAAATGGTCACCAATGTTTTGATAGGTGTCCTTGGCAGGTCCTCCAAATAATATGCTTTTATTTCCTCTGGATAAGCCAGTTTAGGATAGAGTTTTTCCATCATGCTTAATTGAAGTTTGCAAGAGAATTTACTGAATATCAATTTACCAAATAGAGCTACTAGAAAAAAGCTGATTTTAGCTAACCTTGGTTGAGGAATACAGAGGCTTCCATCTATGATGGCTTTCTCAGCTATCTCGCTGTCTAATGACAAAAGCTCCATGGCAATTTGACCACCAAGTGAAACGCCACCGATCGCAAACACCTTTCCACCACAGTTTGCTTTGACATAGTCTAGGATCTCCAAAGCAGAATCTTCCGTAGAAACATAATCGAGTTGATATTCTTCACCGTGGCCATTCAAAGTGGGTAGAATAACACGGTAGTCTTTTGATAAGATCCGTGCTTGACGAAGATAATTCCACCAAGAACTGCCACCGCCATGTATCAGTAAGATAGGAGGCAAATTCCTATCACCAAATTCATGGAATTTCATGTTTAAACTCCTTACTATACCAGTTTAACTTGTATTGATTAAAATCACCCATATTAAAGATAGTCAGATGTGTTTAAATTTGGGCAAATAATCGTGTCATATTTTCCAAAAATGATATTCCAACGTTTACATTATTCAGTCTTCTTCTTGTTCAAGTACCAACTAGGAATGATTTGATTCATATCATCATACCATTCTAAAAATTTCCTTAGCTTGTTGTTGCATTACTGATATTTCTTCAGCTCCGTAAGGTACAGCCCATGACAGAGCACCAACTATGTTATTTAGAATATAGATAGCGAGAAGCTTCCAAAATAAATCCGGAACCTTATGATCAAAATATCCATCTATCATACCAGACGCAAAAGAGGAAGAGACTTGAGCAGACCATACAATACGATTGAATTCCTCCCAAGGATCCCCGACGTCAAAGCGATCAAAATCAATGACATAAATTTCGCCATCATCACCAATCATGAAATTCCCGATGTGATAATCTCCATGTTGGAAAACCTGAGGTCTATCTTTTAACAATTCTCGATTTGCATTTAAAAAAATCAATAAAGATCTGACCATTTTTCATATTGAACGGGACATTCTTTGTATTTGGAGATTTTGTCATCAATTTTTTTCGATTATAAAAGACCTCCCAATCTTCACGAACTTCTGTGACATGGGAGTGAATGAATTTTTGAAGGATTCTTCCTGCTTCTAGTCCGTAAATGTATTGTTGTTCTTTTGAAACAGTTAAAATTGTTTCTCGAGCATCTTTCCCATCTATCCATTCATGTAAAGAATGTACTTCGTCATCGCAGAGTTCAAAGCTAATTGGTTTTACACATCGGAACTCCAAGAGAAGCTACTTTCTCCATCATATCAAATTCAAATTTTTTTAGAATCTAACTTCTCCTTATCAGAAACACGCAAGAAATATTTTTTGCTGTTTTTGATCTGTCACACAATATTTTTTTATCATCTGACCAGCCTTTATTTATGGCTATCTTACTACTAAAATCCACCAATAACTCCTCGATTAACTTTACAACATTACTATATTCTTAACTAATGAAAAGTAATTCGTAGTCCGTCCAATCTTTCACACTTTCTAAAGATACATAAAGTTTAAACAAGTTTATTCACGTTTCGAAATTATAATTTTTTTCTTAAAATGAATAATTCTATTTGCCTCCTGAAATCCAATATTGAGATGAAATCTTATAGAATCCGTATTCGTTAAAGTACAGTCACTTGCAAATTCCTTACATCCTTTATTTTTCGCCCATTCTTCACATTTTGTACAGAGATTTTTAGCAATATCCTTTAAACGATATTCCTCGTCGACAATAATCCCTTCTAAGAATCCAACAGGACTATATCTACAACCTTCAACATAATCAAATCTGAGTGAACATAGTGCTAGACCTACAATTGTGTCACCTTCAACTTCAGTAAAGATTGCAGTATTTTTTGCCATTCGTATATTTTTACTTCATCAATAGCTTCTTTATCGGTCAATTGGGGCCATAATTGTTTTTATTAGTTTAGCCGTTTTTTTATAGAATCTTTTTGTTATTCCATTCATATTGATGTTCCTCCGCAAAATACAAGCAAATGTTTCGAATCATGCTGTTACTTTGTTACTCATTGATTGATACCAATACCATCCCCTTCTACTTTTCGCTGTCTCAGATCGGAAGAGCAGAGACACGCAATCAGCGGCTCGGACTTACCGTATCATTTCGTCGGTTTCCCTCCTCATTCTACGAGTCCTATCCCATGGGCGGAACATCTACTTCTACTTCGTTGATGCCACAACTCGTACAAGCAGTGATACCGCCTCAACATGGAATGAGTGAACACCAAGTATGTCAAGTAGTTGAGTTGTATGCGGAAACATATCCACTAAACTATTTAACGATAGCTTGAGGTTATCGTTAAAAGGTATTACCTCGACAAACTGGAATTTTCCAGCTCGACAAGCTGGTTTTTAAGCTTTAGTTATCGGAATCCAAAGTTCCATTTTGTAGTCTTTGCTGTGCATATCACCTTCATAGTAATATTCAAAGTCAGATTTTCCTGAATGAATATAGCCATGCTCAGGGAAGAATACTTCCATTGCATATTTCCATCCGTTATGAATGCACTCCGGAACACTTCCTACTAATTCTACAACTGCATACTCTGCTTCTTCCACTTCCAAAACATCTAAGCCCATACTTGTGGCTTTGTCTACATCATTAACGATATAACCAGCCATATAATTTATTGTGCTTGGATTTTCCACATCATGGCAAACGCCCATACTTTGACCGCTTCCTAAACTTGCAAGTTCATCGTGGCTATATTTTTCATATAGCTTATCCCAAATACTCGGACATAATGATGAATTGATGTTTTTGTTCATTGATTCCTGCAACTGTAAATGCTTTTTCTTTGAATTGTAATATTCATGCTTCTTCCTCCTCTTACACTTAGTGCTAATTGCACCCGTGAAACTAATTTAAATGGTTTCCCGTTTCTCACCTCTGAAGGAGTAAATCCATGAAAATTCTTAAAAGCAGTTCCAAATGAATCCGATGACTCGTATCCGAATTTGAAAGCAACATCAATAATCTTTTCATCCGTATCTCTTAATATAACGGCTGCTTCCGTTAATCTTCTACTTCTTAAATATTCTGAGAGCGTTGTTTCAGTCAGAATAGAAAACAAGCGACTGAACATTGAATACGAATATCCTGATAACTGAGTTACTTTCTTTTCATCAATCTCATCATCAAGAACTGTTTCAAGGTAATCAATCGTATTGTTAAACGACTTGATAATATTCATTTCGATTCCTCCTTTCTTTCGGTTTATTTTTAGTATAGAGGAAGATTTCTTTTTCTTACCCTACAATATCCGTACAAGTTTTGTAGGTTTCATTTCATAGAAATTTATACCTTGCTAACTTCAACAAACTGAAGCTTGTTTGTCTCATTTAGCTTTCTTGGGTTTCTTTTTCTGGCAGTTCCGCATACATACCTTTCAGTAGTTCAGTAATCAAATCCATATCCTCAAATCTGTCGAATGCATACATCAATGTCTTTGAACCCCTCATACGGATAACGCAATTCTGAGTCTGCAAGAAGTTTGTCCGATGTCGGCGTTCTCTTTAAAAAAATAGTTCATTATCGCAAAATGTCACCTATCAGCTTACCGTTAAAAATATATAAGGTATCCGCCCATCATGGATCTTATGACAATATCACCTGCTGCGGAAAAAAATCTCACGAACAAATTCATTAAATTCATTCACTATGATTACCTCCTTCAAAAATCAAATATTCCTTACTTTATGGCATACTCTTTCCCTATTTATCCTCAAAATTTCAGCAATCCATTTTCATCAAATTGAAAATTTGGTCCCCATGAAACTTCCCAATAGTATCCATTTAAATCCGAAAAAAATATGCGTGATATCCACCCCAAAAAAACTTCCTGTGGCTCTTTTTACAATTTTTTTCCACCTGCTTTTTCATTACTAATTCTAGTACTCGCCAATATAGTATAAATTATATAACCAATAAAAATGATAATAAAAATAACATAGCAGCCAGTCTTACAACTTACTACTTTTCATATGATAATTTACAAATGTCTTTCCAGCCACTCGATCTTTTTAAAATCCTTATTGTTATTGTGATCATTACGATAGGAGTCTTGAGAAGAAGCTTTGTAAATACTTAGATACTGCTCCAGACTTGGAAGACGAAAAGTGATGCCTTCAATGTGAATAAGCTCTATATCCGATTCCGAAACTCCTGCAAAATCAGGTAAGGAATCGATACTTCCAAATTCAACACTCACTCGATCCTTTTTGAATTCATGCTCATGAATATCTATTAAGACGTAGCCTATGTCTTTCATCACTTTCATTATCTTGTCCCAGTCATAAATTCTGAGATGATCAGGTGCTTCCCAACCTCTAGGGTCACCAGGAACATGAATGTCAATGTCAGACGGCCCCCAATTTTCTTTCGTTCTAAACTCCAATCCCAAAGACCCCATCAGTGTCGGTGTAATTCCGACTCGGTTTAAATGGAAACAAATGGTTTTAAATTCTTCAAATAAGAGACTCATGTTTACTCTAAACCTTTCATCTAAATCTTCATTATTTCTACTTTATTACCTTGAACAAAATCATTTTCATTTTTCTAGAGTATATCCAGTTATTTTTAGATACAAATTCTTTTTCCATCTTCTAAAGAATCAAACACGACTAAATCTTTAGAATAATCATTTTGGTACAATTCCAATAGATACATCTTTCATTCTTCCAATATTTGAAAAACTAACCAATATTTTAAGCAATTTACAATTAAATTATTTATCCTTAATATACGTATTTATCATATAACGAAGATAATAAAGTTTGTTTTATCCAGGATCTACATCTATAGAAGTTATTTTGTAACCATCATTATTGTATAAAAAAATTCTAATTGTAGGGTTAAATCTACTAATTCAGAATCGGAGGTCATCTGATATTCAACAGCAAAAACCAGTTTGATCATTAAATTCATAAACTTGTAGTTGAGAATACTCATAATTTGGATGGAAATTACATTCTACACCATATTCATCAATTTTTATCAAAAATCATTTAATTGTAATGACTCGTCAATATATTCAAGTAACTCTCTTACATCATCACCTTTTGAACCATCAACACAATCCATAATATCTCTATAATTATTTAGATGAATTGCTCTTAAAAATCTTTTTTTAAGTGCTTCAATTACTTTTTTTCTTCATTTTGGTAGTTTTTCTTTGTACTCAAAAATCATCGAATATTCCCATGATAATAATTCCTTTTTGTAATCAAGTTTTAAATCTTATGAAAATTAAAAATGTTTCTCAAACAAGCTTACACATTCAGCGGTCCGCTATTACCGTATCGTTTCGTCGTAAACTACTTACTCTACGATAGCTATACCCCCAGGGCACCTTCTCGACCTTCGGTCTCACCTTGTCGCATTGGGCCGATCATCTACTTCTACTTCGCTGATGCCTCAGCTCGTACAAGCAGTGATACCGCCTCAACATGTGGTGATAGAATTCTTCTATAGTAATGGATAAGGTAATAAAAAGTAATTTTAGAATTTTTAATGTGGAAATAAATATTAACTATAGTAAAAAAATTAGCTTTCTAAATACTCTTCAGTAATCGGTTTTGTACTCTAGTTTATAAATAAGAAATTCTGAACTGCATGTAAGCTTTTTATAAATTCCAAAGTCTAATCCTTTCTGAATATTTAATGGAATTTCTATAGTAACTTGATTTAATGACATAATTATAACCCTACCTCTTAATTCTATCGTTCTAGTTTATTCAAAAAAATAAAAATCAGCAATTCGTTTAGCAGCTTTTTTTCTGTTGCCACTTCAATGTCAGTTTTTAGTCCAAGTGTCATTTACATAATTAACAAGAGATTTAGCTATTGGGAACTTACTACCTATATATCCATGACCACTTGTGATGGTATTCTCTTTTTGTTCTAAACCAAGCATCTCCAATTCCACGATTAATTTCGGATTCAAGGAGAATTTTATTACCAAGCTTCTCAGCATAATCTCTAAATTCTTCCTGGCTTTCTAGTCCAGCATCTGACATAATATTTTTCTCTATTCAAACCACTTTGCGGCATAATGTGTTCAATATCAATATTTCCATTTAAATTAAAGTCCATACCTTTTTTTCCAATGAAAAACAGGAATTCATTTACATAAAGAATAGAATTTGAAACACCACTTTCAGTCAAAGTTTGTTTAACGTCTTCATAAACAAAATTAGTATGAATATGGTTCTTTATTTTTTTGAAATAAGTTCGTCGATTGAAATTGAATCGACTTGACTGTACATCAGATTAATTTCTTCTAGGAAGCCTTTAAAAAGTTTATGGCTATATGAGAGTTCAGATAATTCAATCAAAACTCCAAGTCTAAGTAAGTATTCCAGATATGTGTTGTCTTGTCTGAAAAATAAATAACTACTAACAAAAGGTCGTAAATTACCGTTTAATTTGTTTATCAATTGACCATTGATAGTATCAGATACTCGTTCAAAATTATTTAAGATTGTATTTAGTTCAGCAGTAAACAGAACATCTTCATTCAATAGATGTTTATTTTTTGAGAAAAAGGCTCTTATACCAGGATTTCTTCGATCAGCACTGTTTTTGTTCTGAAAGTTTTACGAAAATATAGTGAGTAATTAACGCATTTAAGTCTAATCTAGATGAATCTGTACGTTGTACAATCTCTTGCCAATTTTTTTCGAAGTTTTTTTCCTATCTGATGCGTTTGCGGTAGTCTTAGATACGATTACTTCAATTGGTGTCAATGGAACACCAGTCCCATTTAAAGAATTGAAAAATATTTATTGCCTGATCAGTATTATAACTTGTAATAGTAATCACTTGGCAATTATCAATAAAGTGGTTAGCAAAATTGATAAGAGTAAAAAAACATTCAATTCGTTACACATATTGTAAAAAAATATCTAAAGTTTTTTTATAAAAGTTAGTATAGCGGTTGTCTTTCTGGCGACGATAGATTTGGTGAACTCTATCTTTAATAGATATAAAATCTTTACCTAGCAAGATAGTAGTCATCTCATTAGCATATTTTTTTCTGAAATCGAATGATTTAGATACTTTATTCTATCATCGCTAGGATAATACAGTCCATCAACGAAATCATCTTTTTCGTCATCTGAAACATTGAAAAGCATTGTGACAATCTGCTCTTTAAGACCATTAAGACGTTTCACTAATCTGCGTGCATCAGTATCTAGAGTCGGTTGAAGTTCAAGCTCCTTATCAATCTTCAATAAGATTGCCTTAGAAGTAACATAAATGTCGTTGTTCTTTGCTGGCCATCAATCAAGGTTACTTCATGCTCTTCTCCAGATTCTTGAGCAATGAGAACAGCTCCAAAAAAATAATTGTCCTGGGAACTATCATCGAAATTTTCCATATGAAGATTAATATCTTCAATGAGTTGTTCACATTGTGGTACTTGCCAAGCATAGGGTCTCTGATAGGTAGGAATATAAAAATTCTGATTTTTTTCAAAATAAGATTTTTATTGTTTGTAAAAGCCAGTTGAATATCGTTTCTCATTCAGATTCTCCAATAATTTTTTTCTTATGATATTATATCACGGAAAACGCTATCATTTAAACTCTAAGTATATCCGAGCTATCTAACGATTTAATAGTATTTTAATGATTACATTTTTTTGAACGATGACATGTTGTACCATTATAACTTGAAATCTATCTACATCCTAAATAAAAATCCTTGAAAGATTAAAATTTCAAGGATTTTATTGAATAAAATTGTATCATCTAACTTCTACTTATCTCCCTGAATCAAACCTTGCTTAAGTTTCATTAATAGGGGATACGTTTATTCCCGTTAATGCCTAGTCTATGGTAATAACTCCGTACCCCCTAGGGTTTATGGAAATAGATTTACAGCCTATCAGGCTATCACATCAAGATACTCAACTTATATTCTCACACCGATACTTCCCCAACACATAAGAAAAAGCCTTACCTACAAGGCTTTCATAACCCTTTTCGTTACAAGGTTTTTACGCTTTTACAAGCAATGCCACACATTCGACGTGATGCGTCTGCGGAAATAAGTCCACCGGCTGGACCTTCTTCAATTCATAGCCCAACTCTTGGTAGAGTTTGATATCACGCGCCATGGTGGCGACGTTACAGGAGATATAGGCGATGCGGTCAGCGCCTGTTTGGGCACTAGCTTTGATAAAGCTTTCGGTCAAGCCCTTGCGTGGTGGGTCGACTAGGATGGCGGTTGGTTGAATGCCTTCCTTGAGCCAATTCTTCATAGCATTTTCAGCTGTATCGCAGACATAGTGGGCATTGGTGATGCCGTTTAAGCTAGCATTCTTCTGGCTATTCTCTACTGCTTCAGGGATGACCTCAACTCCATAAACTTCCTTGACATGCTTAGCGACAGATAAACCAATGGTCCCAATTCCTGAGTAGGCGTCAATCACCACATCTTCTGATCTTAACTCCGCAAAATCAATGGCTGTCTGATAGAGCTTCTCAGCCATTTCGGTATTGACCTGGTAAAAGGCCGGTCCAGAAATTTGGAAGCTATTGCCCAACATTTGATCGGTAATATAGTCTTGACCGTAAAGAACCCGCCATTCTTTTCCAAAAATGGCATTGGTATTCTGGTCGTTGATATTTTGCATGACGGATTTAATAGCTGGGAATTGCTTGATCAACTGCTCGATCAACTGGTCCACACGGAAAACTTTAGGACGAGTAGTGACCAAAATGACCATGATTTCTCCTGAATGGTGACCTCGGCGGACCACAAGATTGCGGATCAGGCCTGATTGTTCTTTTTCATCATAAGGCTTGAGGTCAAACCGACGAATCAAATCCCGAAGAGCCAAGACCACTTGGTCAATGACTGGATCTTGGATATAGAAGTCTTCAATAGGCATCAAATCATGAGAGTTCTTGCGAAAGAAGCCTGTCTCCACCCGACCATTGACACGGCGGACAGGGACCTGGGCCTTGTTGCGGTACTGAACAGGGTGGTCCATCCCCAAGGTCAGGGGCACTTCGATATCAGAGATTCCTGCCATCTTGTAGAGGCTATCCTTGACCTGTTTGGCCTTGAATTTCAGTTGCTCCGGATAAGCTAGGTGACCCAAGTCAGCAATGCCGCTTCGCAAGTAAGCCAGGTCCAGTTCTTCATTGCGGTGAGGAGATTTTTCCAAGTACTCCTCTACTTTTCCGTAGCCGATCTTTTTATTGACCTTGAGCACGCGCATGCGGATAACTTCTCCTGGCAGGGCATTCTCCACAAAAAAGACCAGGCCATCGACCTTAGCCACTCCTGCTCCTTCGTGGGTCAAATCAACAATCTCAACGTCTACAATTTCATTTTTCTTTAACATGGTGTTCAATCTTTCTACAAATTAAAAGGGATAGAGTTTTCAAAACTCCTATCCCTTAATTATATCATCTTAAGCCCATTTGGGACAATTTCTTTTTATAAGCATCAAAATCGACCAGCAGACCTTGACCACCATACATATCGTAGGCATCGACCCAATCCCCATTTTCTGGGATGGTGATGCGTTCAATCCCCTTGCTGGCACTTCCAACTAAGCCAATCCCATTTGTCAATAGGAAGGAGAAGGGTACATTGGTAGAGGTCATAGCGAAGACCTTTCCTAGTGCTTCAGATCCAGTAAAGAGCTTGGTTGGATCCTTGATTTGGTGCACAATGGCAGACATGACTTCTTGTTGGCGTCTCGTCCGGCCAAAGTCACCCTCATCATCTTTACGGAAACGAGCATAGTTGAGAAGGGTCCGGCCATCCATCCGTTGTTTTCCGACCTTAATGGTCTGATTCGGAACGACCCCATCCTTCATATTCAAGTCATCAGGAACTTCAACCTCAGAGACGGTTTCACCATCAATGGTGGAGAACTGAGCATTCATCTCCACCCCATTCGGGAAGAGAGTGTCAATCGCTGTCGCAAAGGTTTGGAAATCGACCATGGCATAGTATTGGATATCAATGTCAAAGTTATCCTTAAGCATTTGACGGACCAATTCTGCTCCTTGGTTGTTATTCTGCTCTCCAATGGTAAAGGCTGTATTCAACTTCTGGTCATAGTAATCTTGATATTCTGGATCCGTTTGTTGGCTTACGCCATCGATATGTACCAAAGTATCTCGCATAAAGCTGACCATTTTCACCTTGCCGTCCTTGTTGTTGACATTGACCACCATGATGGAGTCCGTTCGCGTCTCAGACGAGCTTTCCCCGATCCGACCATCCGTTCCCAAGATCAGGATATTGACCCCGTCTTTGGTCTTCTGACCGTTAAAATACTCTTTAACAGCTGGTTGGGCATTGGTCCCGCCAGGTTTGCTATTCAAGCCTTTGAGAAACATAAAGACCATCCCACCAAGGACCAACAAGAAGAAGATGGCTATCCATTTTAAAATACGTTTGAAGCGAATTTTGCTTCCTTTCTTCCGTTTGGGAAGGGGTGCTACTTCCTCTCGGTTCTTTTTATTGGTTTTGGGTTTGTCCTTCCGGCTACGTGATGGATAGACTGGTAATTCGTCAGAATTGTCTTCCCTCTACTTGAAGGAGCAACAGACTCTTCTGCTCTTGCTGAAACGGGATCGTCTTGGAAATCGTCCCTCTGATTTATTTTTTAAGTACTTGTATTCCAACTGCTCCTTTTCATTCAGGTAATGGTAGTTGGAATAAAGATAATCCAATCTTTTTTGTTCATGATAGGACAAGTTTTCTGATTCTCTACTCATACGTTCTCCGTTTCATTGTCATTTAGCACATAGACCCAAATAGTGGCCTAAGGTTTTGATAGATACCCCTAGGGACTCCAGTTCTTGATAGGCAGAAGCAAACAGTGATTCGTCAGCATCCACCACATCGATGATAAAAAAATACTCCCCTAGGGCCGTCTTTTAAAGGACGACTTTCAATTTTTGTTAAATTTAATTCTCTTGAAGCAAATGTAGATAGGGCCTGGCATAAGGAGCCCGCAATATTACTTGGTAAGGTAATCGCCAAACTATCCTTACTAGCAGCTTTTCTTCAGCGAGCGACTGCCTTCAAAAAGGTCGCTGACCAAGAATCCAAAAAGCGGGTGAAATTTTGATCCATTTCCTGAATATTACTAGCTACCACTTCCAAACCATATTCATCCTTGGCCTCCAAAGGCGCAATGGCTGCAATAGGAAGTTCCGGATGTTGAGAGACATATCGAGCTGCATAGGAAGTCGAAGTTGTCATCTCTAGTCTGGCTTGAGGGAAATGCTCCTGGACATAGGCTTTCCCTTGGGCTAATGCTTGAGGATGCGAATAGATCACCTCAATGGCTTGATCCTGCTTAACTGCCAAGAGTTGTTGCTTAATGGGATAGACCACTTCTGCAATAGCCTGAAAATGAGCCTGGTGAAAGAGGTAGTCAATCGTCTCATGGACACTACCTTCGATAGAGTTCTCAACAGGGATAACCGCATAATCTACTTGGTCGGACTCATAAGCTTTGATCACTTCTGTGATAGACCCGTAAGGGCATAAGGTCGCCTCTTCAAAACTTTCAAGGGCTACATGGTGGGTAAAGGATCCCTTAGGACCGAGATAAGCTACAAGCATCGGATGATCTCCACAATTTCTTCTGGTGTCTTATCAGCAACATCAATCACATGTGTGGCTACTTCTTCATAAAGGGGCAGGCGTTGCTCATACAAGGCACGAAACTCTTCTGGTTTTTTATTAAGAAAGAGGGGGCGCTTAGTTGCAGGATCCGCAGCCAGTCTTTGATAAAGCCGCTCAAAATCAATCCGTAAATAAATATTACAAGGATTCTTCTTGAGAAGCTTGCGATTTTCTGGTTTCAGGACGATGCCTCCACCAGTTGAAATGACCGAGCTCTCTTGATTGAGTAACTCATGCAACAAAAGCGACTCTTGCTGGCGAAAACTGTCTTCTCCATAGCGAGCAAAATAGTCAGAAATCGGCATTTCTAAGCTTTGGACCAAGAGTGCATCCATATCTGCAAAAGCTGGATCCAATAAAGAGCCAATGGTCGTTTTCCCTGCTCCCATAAAGCCGAGTAGTACTTTAGGCATGAGACACCTTTTCTAAATCTGCAAAGAAGGTAGGATAGCTGGTATTAATAGCTTCAGCACGCGTAAGTTCCACTTCACCTTCTCTTACAAGCAGGGCTGCAATAGCTCCCATCATGCCGATCCGGTGGTCACCAAAGGTTTGCAGGCTAGCACCATGTAAGGGGCGTTTTCCCCTCAATAATCATCCCATCCTCTGTTGGGGTGATGTTAGCCCCCATAGCATTTAGACTATCTGCCACTACTTGGATGCGATCCGTTTCCTTGACTTTCAATTCTTCAGCATCTTTGATAATGGTTTGGCCAGAAGCTTGGGTAGCCAAAAGAGCAATGATTGGAAGCTCATCAATCAAGCGAGGAATCAAATCACCCGAAATTTCTGTTCCATGGAGGTCGGAAGTCTCTACGACAAGCGTCGCAGCCTTAGCAAGGGGATCAACATCCAATATTTGAAGCTTGCCACCCATTTTTTCAATAACCTCTAGGATACCTGTACGAGTCTCATTGATGCCCGACATTCTCTAGACGAATCTGACTATTAGGGACAATCAAACCAGCTACCAACCAAAAGGCTGCACTGGAAATATCACCTGGTACCGTCACCTCACAGGCTTGGAAGCTTTGAGGCCCACGTAGGCGAATTTCTTTGCCCTTCACGCTGATATGGCCACCGAACTGCTGGATCATATCTTCGGTGTGATTCCGTGTCAGTTCCTTTCTCCAGAATGACTGACTCCCCTTCTGCTTGCATGGCAGCAAATAGAAGAGCTGACTTGACCTGAGCAGAGGCTACCGGTAATGAATAATGGATTGGTTGTAACTCTTTTGTTCCATGAAGGTGAAGAGGAAGCATGTCTCGATCTGTTTGACCCTGGACAGTGACTCCCATCTCTCGAAGGGGGATCGCCACTCGATCCATTGGTCGTTTGGACAAGCTGTCATCTCCAACCATGGTGACTGGAAAAGGACTTCCTGCTAAGACACCCGCTATCAATCGAGTGGAGGTGCCTGAGTTCCCCATATCCAGATCATTCTTAGGTTGTTGAAAGGCTTCGAAGCCTTTTCCCTCGATGGTGATCACTTGACCATCATCTTGGATAGAGACGCCTAGGTCTCTAAATACTTGAATAGTGGATAAGACATCTTCACCACGTAGGATATCATAGACCTTAGTGGTTCCATGCGCAAGGCTACCAAAGATAATCGAACGATGACTGATCGATTTATCCCCCGGAACACGAATGATTCCATTTAAACCCTTACAATTCGTTTGTAATTTCATGGCTTACCCCTTCAAGCTTTTCTAAAAATTCTACCATAAAAAACAGCCATTTTCAACGTTCACTTGGAAGGTCCTCTAAGATGGGAGAGAAAAAGAGGTGGGCTCTCCACCTCTCCCTTATTTAAATAAATCTTGAACTGGATCAAAAATAATCCGTTCAATATCTCCTAGATAAACAGACAATTGCTGTTGTTTGGTGAAAAACTCATTTACAATTGGGTTTCCTTGTAACTTTTCCCAGCAAAGTCCTGCATTTTCTTTTTGTTGGTCTTCAGTTGGCATTTGTCCAGACTGGATGACTCCATGAATTTCTTGTTGGAAAGCCAGGTAGTCTCCGAATAACGCTTTTGCATCGGCATCGGCATCAATGGCTTCCTTACTAGCAAGGACAGCCTTGTATTCTGGTAAGTCACGAATTCCACGTGACAATTCATTGGCTAGATCATAAATATTTGACATGTGATTTCTCCTTAACAATTTGGTTTTTGTTCTATTATACAAAGATTCTGGTACATCTTGTGTTAGAAACTGCTATTTTTTTGTAAAAAAATCCTACTTGGGACCTATTTGATCACTACACTATAATCCGTTTTGCTCGGTGATCAGGGCTTCAGCCCGCGCTTGATCTGCAGCCGTCTTAAAGGAAATCTGGAGAATCCCGTAGACATCTTCCCGGTTTTTCCTCATTGATATGAATATTGACCAAGGAGGTACCACGAAGCAAACTCCAGGATCCGAAGGATGACATCTTCTTCGTCTGGAACATCCACAAAAAAATATCGAAGGTGCTTTCCACCCTCCTCTCTTATGGATCTGCATATGTTGCCGTTGCTCTCGACTATGGTCAAAGAAGGACCAAATCGCTTCTTCTTGTCCTTGGCGAATCATATCAGCAACTTGGTCAAGGCGAGCCTGAAAGTCTACTATCCGATCGAGAACAGCAGCTGGATTGGATAGCAAAATGGAGGTCCACATGCTGGGCTCACTCTCCGCAATCCGCGTCATATCACGAAATCCTCCTGCAGCAAAGCGACCTGCTAAGGCATGCTCTTCTGTATAAGCAGCTGCTTGTCCCATCAGGGTAGCTGCCAATACGTGAGGAAAGTGGCTGATTTGAGAAGTGACCCGATCGTGTTCTATTGGATCTACCTCGATGAAACGGGCTCCAAGCCCTGAGAGGAGATCCTTCAATTCCAAGACCGCACTTGGGTCTGTCTCAGCTGTTGGGGTAAAAATGTAATAGGCATTTTCAAAGAGGGTGGAGTCAGCTGAGGCAGCTCCTGTCTTGTGACTTCCCGCCATGGGATGCCCGCCGACAAAACGTACTGGGAGATGCCTAAAAGCATTTTCGCCAGCTTCTACAATGGCCCCCTTGGTGGAGCCCACATCTGTCACAATGACTCCTTCTTTCAGTGGTATTTTCGCCAGTTGCTGAAAGGTTTGAATCGTTTGTTTGACGGGCAAAGAGACGATGATAACATCTGCACGACCAGCAAACTCTTCCAAATCAGCCGTCACCTCATCCACTATGCCATTCTTAAGTGCAATATCCCGTGAGGCCTGACTGCGATTATAGCCTAGTAAAGTCACTTGCGGATGAGCTTTCCGGATCCCCATGGCTAACGAAGCGCCAATCAGTCCTAGACCGACGATATAAACAACCTTTTCTTCCATCTATTTCTCCAGTTAGAAAGCTTTGGTATAGGCCCGATGACTCTCGACAGCCTCCTTCAATTCTTCCAGATTATCAGAAGAGAACTTGTCCAAGACTTCTGTGGCTAAAACCGTTGCCACCACAGCTTCCATGACAACCCCTGCAGCCGGAAGTGCTGTTGGATCACTCCGCTCCACCGTTGCCTTATACGGTTCGTGCGTTTCAGTATCGACACTCATGAGGGGTTTATAAAGGGTTGGGATTGGTTTCATAACACCACGAACGATAATCGGCTCTCCATTGGTCATACCGCCTTCAAATCCACCCAAATGATTGGTTCGACGAGTATACCCATCTTGCTCAGACCAGAGAATTTCGTCCATGACTTGACTGCCTTTTCGACGGCCTGCTTCAAAGCCTAGCCCGAACTCTACACCTTTAAAAGCATTGATTGAGACAACCCCTTGAGCGATCTTGGCATCCAATTTCTTGTCCCATTGGACAAAAGATCCCAGACCGACAGGCACTCCACCTACAATCGTTTCGACGATCCCTCCGATGGTTTCCCCTTCTTTCTTCACACTATCGATATAGGCCTTGATTTCCTCTTCTCGCTCTCGATTGACGATGGAAACTTCTGATTGAGCTACCGCTTCCTTGATTTGGGAAACTGTTAGATTTTCCGGAACCTCTACTTCGATGCCACCGAAATTGACGATGTGGCTGGCTACTTGAACCCCAATCTCTTCCAATAGACGTTTGGCTACTGCACCAACTGCTACCCGCATGGTTGTTTCCCGAGCGGATGACCGTTCCAAAGAATTTCGCAAGTCATCGAAACGGTACTTGATCCCGCCGACCAAATCAGCGTGGCCTGGACGAGGCTTGGTAATTTTCCGGAGTCCCTTCTTCTTTTCCTCCACATCACTGACAGACATGATCTCCAGCCATTTTTGATGGTCTAGATTGGTGACATTCAAGGTGATAGGACCTCCCATGGTCAAGCCATGGCGAACACCAGAGGTGATCTCGACCTGATCGCTTTCAATCTTCATCCGTGCTCCACGACCGTAGCCTCCTTGGCGGCGTTTTAATTCGACGTTGATATAATCAGCTGTCAAAGGGAGCCCTGCTGGCACTCCTTCGATAATAGCTGTAAGTCGTGGTCCGTGTGATTCTCCTGCTGTTAAATAACGCATGCTATCTCCTTTGTCGCTTTCTAGTTTAAGAAGTCTCTCATTTCTTCCAATGGGACTGGATGGATCTGACAAGTTCCCAATTTCAGGTACCAAAACAAGTTTCAATTGATTGCCCCTCGCCTTCTTGTCCAAGGTCAAGGACTGATAAAGCTTTTCCTTATCCCAAGTATGGAATTCTACTGGTAAGCCAAATTTTTGACACATTTGGCGAATAGCCTGCGTTAAACCGGCTTGAACCAATCCCTTAGCTTCTGCCACCTTAGTGATTTGCACCATTCCAATCGCTACGGCTTCTCCGTGCATAATCTGGCCATAACCGGCTGTTGCTTCAATCGCATGGCCAAGGGTATGACCAAAATTCAGATATAGACGAATGCCTTGGTCTAGCTCATCTTCGACGACCATCTTGCGCTTGACTTGACAGGAATGGGCAATCAGGGATTCTGCATGCTCATAAATAGACTCAATGGAGCCATCCATTTGATCCAGCTCTTCCCATAAGACTGGATCTTCTATGAGACCGTACTTGATGACTTCCCCATGCCCTCGATCAACTCGCGCTTGCCCAAGAGTCCGCAGACACTTCAGGGATCAATCAATACCCCCATCCGGTTGGGCAAAGGTTCCTACCATGTTCTTTAGCATAGAGTGTATTGACTCGGTCTTACCTCCGATAGAGGAGTCAACCTGCGCTGTCAAACTAGTCGGTACTTGAACGAAATGAATGCCCCTCATATAGGTGGAAGCTACAAAGCCAGCTAGATCACCGACAACGCCACCACCAAGAGCGAGAATGCCGTCTGATCGTGTCATCCCATTTTTCGCTAAAAATTCATAGACTTTCTGAACGGTCGTCAGATTTTTACTAGCTTCTCCTTCCAGGAACTCATAGCTAATCACTGTAAATCCTTCACTTTCAAGGCTTTTTACCACCTGACTTGCATAAAGAGACCCTACATGGTTGTCTGTAATGACTGCTACTTTTTGAGCTTTCCATAATTGACTGAGCCAGGTTCCAACCTTTTGGATCGCTCCATTCTCAATGACAATCTCATAACCATTCTTTGGTAGATCAACATTCACCTTCATAAGGATCTCCTTTCAAATCCATGTGAAAAAAATTACAATTTCACTATTGTATAAAAATAGAAAACAGAGCATACTTGATTAAGTTTTTCTGTTTTCTTCCATCATTTTTCTAATACATAATCTGGGTATTCCAATTTCAAGGCTTGCCAGACTTCCTCTTCCGGGAAAGTTTTATCCGTCATCAGTTCGAAGGCAACGGCAGCTTGATGGAAGAGCATTCCCAAGCCGTTTAAGGTTTTGGCCCCTTGTTCTTCTGCTAATTGAAGAAATGGTGTCTTGGCAGGAAAATAAGCTAAATCAGCCACTAGACATTCTTTAGGAAAGTTAAACTCTTTCGGAATAGGGAGAGAAGACCCGTCCATTCCAAGTCCTGTAGCATTGATCAATAAATCCGTCCCCTCTATCGTTGCATTCAACTGATCCTGACTGGATAAGTCATGAAGGAAAATTGAAACATCAAGAGTTTCGGATAGTGGAGCAAAGATAGCCTGATACTTATCTAAACTTTCTGGACGAACAAATAAATGAATCTCGCCAACTCCTTGCCGAATAGCCTCTACAACAATAGCAGTCGCAGCACCACCCGCTCCTAAAAGGACGAGTTTCTTATTCTTTATCGAAAAAGTCTTGGGGAGACTCTTTAGAAAACCAAGTCCGTCTGTGTTGTAGCCTGTTAAACGACCATCTTTCTGAACAATCGTATTGACCGAACCAATAAGTTGTGCGCTTCCATCTACCTGATCTAAAAATGGCAAGACCTTTTTCTTGTAAGGCATGGAAATATTAGCGCCCAACATATCCAGTACCCGTAACTGTTGAAGACTTTGTTCGACTTGTTCTTCTTCCACTTCCCATGCAAGGTAGACTGCATTGGTCGCGGTTAATTGGTAAGCCCGGTTGTGAATAAAGGGTGAGATACTATGACGAATGGGCTTGGCAATCACGGCCGCCATTCGCGTATAGCCATCAATCTTCATCTAAGATCTCCCGAATCTTGTGCATGCTGGACAAGCTAATTTGACCTGGTGCACTTTGCTCTCCTACACTAGCATAGGACCAAACAGAACCAGTTAAATCGGCAGCGATGCGAGAGATTCGGCCGATTTTCCCCATAGAAATGGTAACGAACTCTTGTTCTGGATTAAGCGTCTTAAAGCCACGTGTATAGTTCATTAGATCGAGAACATCCTGCTCGGTATGAGCCATCACAGATACCTTGACCAATTTCGGTGTAAAGCTGGTTAATTCAGACATAATCTCCATCATATTTTCAGGGTTTCCTGAAATTATGGTAACTAAGCAAAGATTGGAATAATCCATCATCTGATTAAACTCTGCCTGATGACCAAAGTACTCAAAATCGACATAATCCGGATGGTAGATGTTGTTGATATCATGGATAAGCGCTACGTACTCTTCACCAGAAAGTTCAATTTCTCCTCCCTGCTCCCGTGTCCGTAGCGTAAATAAAATTTCACGCCCTGCAAATTTTTCAAAGATGGCAGGCGCCACTTGTAAGATATCATTTTTGTCTAAATAATCCGCACGCCATTCAATGACATCTGCATCCTGATAACGACTGGCATCAATGGCCTGTGCTTCTTCAAAATTTCTTGGCATTACAGAAACGACTAATTTCATTGATCCACCTTAATCGTAAAAACTTTCAAGTAATTACTACTTTCTTCCCTTTCATTGTATTGAAAATCAGCTGGAAGTCCCACTTCACTGATATAGTGATGCTTTTGGCCTTTGAAGCCCTTTTCAATTTCTTTCTTAAATTTATCCCGACTGACATTGGCAGCATTCGTACTAGCAATCAAAATTCCTTTTGGATTTAAAATCTCTAGGGACTGCTCAATCAGTTTGTGATAATCCTTCGCAACAGAGAAGGTACGCTTCTTATTGCGAGCAAAACTCGGCGGATCTAAAACGATCACATCATAAGTCAAGGCATGACGCTTGGCATACTTATAATAATCAAAAACATCCATGACGATAAAGCGGTGCTGGTCCAATGCTAGACCATTTGCCACAAAATGAGCTTCAGATAGTTCGCGACTCCGCTTAGCCAAATCAACAGAGGTTGTTTCTACTGCTCCGCCCATGGCCGCTGCTACCGAAAAAGCCGCCGTGTAGGAAAACATATTGAGTAAGGATTTACCTGCAGCTAAGCCATCTACTAAACTAGCACGCACATCGTGTTGGTCCAAGAAAATCCCTGTCATCAAGCCATCATTCAGAAAGACTTGGTAGCGAACACCATTTTCCAAAATCAAAAACTGCTCTGGAGCTTCTTGACCAAAAAGATGGGCTGACTCATAACCTGGATCCTTAAAACGGATTTTTTCATATCCTCCCAAGACCTCTGGAAAAACTTCTTGAAAAGCCGTAACAAGAAGCTCTCTGATTTGATAAACAAAGGCATTGTAGATAGAAAAAACAGCATAATCTCCATAGAGATCAATGGTCAAGCCACCAAATCCGTCGCCTTCTTGATTAAAAATTCTAAAAGCTGTATCCAATTCCGACTGATAGTAAGACTGACGTTTTGACTTAGCCTCAGCAAATAAGTAACTAAAGTAAGCCTGATCCAAGGTGATTTTTTTGGTAGAAATGACCCAACCAAGCCCCTTGTTTTGCTCTGAAAGATAGCCTGTCCCTAGAAAAATGACCTGAAGCTGTGACCAGCTCGACCACCCTCATTGTCAAAAAGGGAGTTGTTCAAAATCACTCTTCTCTAAAAATCTTATAACCTTTATGGATTTTTTTCTCAACTTGTCGGTTAATTGTCAGCTTTTTCATACTTCTATTGTATCAAAATTTTCAAAAATTCACAAAGTCTCCTACTTAAGAATCCTATTATCAAGGAAGTATTCACCATCTTTTTAAACAATCTCACTTCTTTTTGTTTAGCTAATGATTACCAATATCAACCATACTCTTTTTTAACATCATTATTTACTTGCTTTATTTTCAAAACGTTTTAAATTATGGTATACTGTTGTAAGAAAATTTTTAGGAAATAAGGCAAGGAAGTATATTTTTGTGAAAAAAATTACCAAAACGATACTCGATGCTATGAGTACCAGACTAGGATTTGTCTTTACCCTACTGTTGCTTTATTGGTTTAAAACCATGTGGGCCTATGCAGTAGACTTTAATCTAGATATTCAAGGCTTTTATCAGGTTTTTCTCGCAGTCATTAACCCGATTCCACTCAGCCTCTTATTCATCGGTCTCGCTTTTTATATTAAGAGAACCAAACTCTTTTATTTGCTATCTTTTAGCATCTATGTCATTTTATTTATCTGGTTGATTTCCAACTCGATTTATTATCGTGAGTTTACTGACTTCGTAACGGTTAATACCATGCTGGCCTCTAGTAAGGTTTCCGCTGGTCTTGGAGCTGCAGCCTTAGAATTATTCCGTCCCTGGGATATTATCTATATTTTAGACTTCCCGATTCTAGCTTTCCTCTTCTTAAAGAAATTGGTCAAACTAGATCACCGTCCCTTTAACAAACGGGCAAGTTTTGCAGTGACTTCGCTCTCTGCTATGCTCTTCTCTGCCAACCTTTTCTTGGCAGAGATTGACCGTCCGGAATTGTTAACGCGTGGCTTCTCCAACTACTATGTGGTTCGTGCGCTTGGTTTACCTGCCTTTTTGGGTTACAGTGCCAACCAGACTTACATGGCCAATAAAGAACGCTCAAAGGCTTCTGAAGTTGACCTGAAACCAGTTGAAGAGTATGTTGCTAGCCATTATGCTCAACCAAACCCTGAAACCTTTGGACTTGCTAAAGGTCGTAATGTTATCTATATCCATTTGGAAAGCTTCCAACAATTCTTGATCGACTATAAATTGAAAGTCGATGGCAAAGAATACGAAGTGACCCCCTTTTATCAACTCGCTCTACCATTCAAACGAAACCTTTGCATTTTGCCAATGTCTTCAACCAGGTAAAAGCTGGTAAAACATCGGATGCAGAGACCATGATTGAGACTGGGCTTGTTCGGTTTGAACCAAGGTTCCTTTATGGTGAACTACGGTGGGACCAATACCCAGCAAGCAGCTCCTTTCATTCTTTCAAAGAATGGCTACCAATCCAGTGCTGTTTTCCACGGAAATGCCGGAAGCTTCTGGAACCGTAATACAGCCTACAAACAATGGGGCTACCATTACTTCTTTGATGCCTCCTATTTTACCAAGCAAGATGATACCAACTCCTTCCAATATGGACTTAATGATAAGATTATGTTGAAGGATTCTATCAAGTACTTGGAACACATGCAACAACCTTTTTATACTAAGTTCATTACCGTTTCCAACCACTATCCTTATACGACGAGTCTGATTGGTGACGAAATTGGTTTCCCTCTTGCAGAAACACAAGATGAAACGATTAATGGCTATTTTGCAACAGCCAATTATCTTGATTCATCCATCAAGGCCTTCTTCGATTATCTAAAGGCATCTGGCTTATACGAAAATTCTATTATCGTTCTTTATGGAGACCACTACGGTATTTCTAATTCTCGCAATCCAGCTCTAGCTCCTTTGCTTGATAAGAACTCTGAGACTTGGTCAAGTTATGATAATGCTATGTTGCAACGCGTACCGTATATGGTGGTCATTCCTGGTATGGACAAGGGGAAAGTGATTGAGACCTATGGTGGAGAGATTGATATGCTTCCAACATTAGAACACTTGTTAGGAATTGATTCTAAGAACTTCCTTCAAGTTGGTCAAGACTTGTTATCTCCAAATCATAGCCAAATCGTAGCTTTCCGTTCTGCTAACTACTTTGTGACTCCTGAGTATACAAGTTACAGTGGGCGGACCTATTACACCAAGACTGGTGAAGAAATCACCAATCCAGACGAATCAACGAAAGAGCAACTGGATAAAATCCGTGAGGCAGCTAATTTACAACTCAAGATTAGTGATAGTATCCAAACGGGGGACCTCTTACGATTCTACACTGGAAATGATCTTGGTAAAGTCAACCCGGATGACTACTCCTACAACAACTCGATGAAAGCATTGAAGAAAATTGAAAAAGAAAAAGGGGATGCCTCAACCAGCCTCTATAGCCAAAAAGGCAATCAATCAACAGTTGATCTCTTCAAAGCGCCAAGCTATAAAGATCTCCACCCTGAACAGTTCAGTTCTTCTTCTTCGAGTGAGGATTCCAGCTCAAGTAGCTCAAGCTCATCTTCATCAGAAAAAAAATAAGATTGGGACCTCCCAATCTTATTTTTGAATATAGACAAACTGTTTTTACTTTAAGGAAGCTGGACTGTTTTTCAAAAAACACTTCTATTACCTTGGATTATTGAAGAAATCTAAAGACTTTCGCTGTGAAAAAGTACTGAGACATAGTGTTTCAAGTACTGGAGTTTTGAAACTTTCAGGTTCAAAACCAAGTCTTGAACTTCAGAAGTTCGCTGACGTCCGTACTCACCTAAAGAAAGTTTTTGAGAGGCATTATCTTCTATTTGAAACTAAGATTGGGAAATCCCAATCTTTTTTTTTATTTATTTCTTCCATTCAAATATGGATGCTGTTAAATTCTCTACATAGAATGGACGTTTGTTTCGGCTATTTCCAACAAGGAGCTCAAGATGATTTGCGTTCTGGAGATAGAATGGTAGTCCACTGGTGTTAAAGATAACATAATAGTGTTTATCCCAGGTCAATTCAAAGACCACAACACCACTACCCATATCGGCAGTATGTACAAAGACATGTTGATATATCTCCTCATAAGATTCGAGGGACAAGGCAGGTAGGGTCTTCTTCAAATGAATGATTTGACGCACATATTCGATTGTATCCTTATTGACAGATACTAAATCCCAATCGACTTGGTTGACAGCATCTGGCGCATTATAGGAATTCATGGCCCGTTCTCGATCTTGAGGTGTCACTTCTCCATCTTCGCCCGTTGCAACTAGTTTGGTTCGTAGGAACTCTTGTCCAACCTGCATAAAGGCCATCCCTTGAAGAGGAGATTCATGGCTGTCGCCATTTCTACCTGCTTCTTAATTTTTTCCTGAGAATCATTTGGATGGACATAAGAAAGTAAATCGTAGAGGTTGTAGTTGTCATGGGCTTCTACATAGTTGAGGACCTGACTTGGCGTTAGGAAGGATCCCAACTCTGCACTTCCAAGTACGGAGCGCGCAATGATATCTTCTGTAGACTTGCGACTAACATAGCCACGTTTGATGGAACCAAATACCTCAGCTCCCTTAATGGCATCTCGAGAGGTATCATTAAAGAAACCGACTTGGGCCATTTGATAAGCATTGTCCTTTTTGGCCTTATCTTCCGGAGCCAATCCTGTCCCCATATCCCAACCTTCTCCATAAAGGAGAATCCGTGGATCAATTGCGTCCATGGCTTCACGGATTTCATTCATAGTATCCACATCGTGAATCCCCATTAAGTCAAAGCGGAAACCGTCAATCTTATATTCTTTTACCCAATACGTCAAGGAATCAATCATGAATTTGCGGTACATCTCATGCTCACTGGCCGTCTCATTCCCAACTCCTGTACCATTTTGGAAGGATCCATTTGGATTCATCCGGTAGTAATAATCAGGAACGGTTGTTTGGAAAGCTCCATCTTCTGTCGAATAGATATGATTATAGACCACATCCATGACTACCGAAATACCCGCTTCATGATAGGCGTGTATCATTTCTTTTAACTCACGCATGGTGGTCTTAGGATCGTGAGGTTTGGTCGAGTAACTAGTCTCTGGAGCAGAGTAATTCTGCACGTCGTAGCCCCAATTGTAGAGGACATTCCCGTCTTCATCATAGGTCTTATAGCGGTCGGTCACTGGTTGCAGTTGGACCACATTGACCCCTAATTCCTTGATATAGTCAAAGGCTGTGGCATCTCCTTGGGCGTTCTTCGTCCCAGTCTGGTGAGCTCCTCGGTAGGTTCCTCGATAGGCATCATCCACCCCGGAAGTCGGAGAGATGGTCAAATCCCGGACATGCATTTCATAGACAACCGCCTGACAAGGATTATCCAGACGCCAGTCAGCCTTTTCATAAGCTTCTGACTGAAAGGCAGGGAAGATGCAATCCTGATGAGAAAGAATGGCAGACTTTTTCCCATTTTCACTGGTAGCGATCGTATAAGGATCACGCGCAATCTCTGTATGGTAATCAAAATAAACCTTATACTGATAGGCTAGTCCACTGAGGTTTCCCATGACATCCGCATACCAGACACCACAGTTATTGCGAACATGGTCGCTAGATTCTCTCTGACCACGAACCATTGGGACAATCTTCCAGACCTTGCTGTCATTGGCTACAGAATCATAGATGAGAAGGTCTACTTTATTGGCAGTAGGCGCCCAAAGTTTAAAGCGGTAATCATCATCTTGCTGGCGATATCCCAACCAACCCTGATAGCCCCATTTGGCATCAAATTCTTGATAGTGCGTCGCCATATCAAAAGCGCGTGGCTTCCGACGGCTGTATTCATGACTGGTCATTGCAGCCTGCAAGGAATAATAAACGGTGTCATCTCCTTGAATCAACCAGACTTCCCGCACTTTCCCTTCTGGTAAAAGCTCAATATGGTATTCATCCGACTGACTAAGCCAGTTTCCTTCCTTGATGATGACATGGCCAATGTGTTGAGGTGTCTCACAGTTATAAACTAGGAGCCCCTCAACTCCAAAATAATCGAGCTTGGAGAAAGAGACTTCCTCTCCCCATACTCCTTCATGCCACTTCCACATATCACGGGCAAAATAATCACCTACGGGATGATGGTAGTGGATTTTCACTTGATACTGATGCATCGTATTGTATTTCCTATTTCCTAATTAACTATGTATGAAGAAACTGGCATTACCCACTCTCAGCAATGATTCTCCATTATTCTTCTGATTTATATTCTGAACGGACCAGAGCATCGTCATTAATTTCATCGATGTTGGCAAAAAATTCTAAGTGATTGTGGAAAACTTCCAGTTCTACCGGTGTATCTCCGCCGTATTCGCCATCTAAATTAATCTTGAACTCTTCTTTCTGATCCAAAACTTCAATTTTTAATTTAGAGGTCTTGAGGTATTCAATATTTGAATCATTAACGTGTTTCCCACCATTTACAGCTTGCATAATGAGAGACAGCATTTCAAATAATTTAGCTGTTTTGACTAAGATCAAGGTAAAGTTCCCATCATCAAGTTTAGCATCTGGTGCCACACTTTCAAAGCCACCGATTGAATTGGTCAATGCTACGAAAACAAGAGAAACTGGTCCAACATAGACCCCATTGTCGTGTTCAATCCGTACCTTGCGGGTTTTATTTTTAGGAAATTTTTTCACAGCTTCGGCCACATAAGCAAAGTAGCCATAGCGTGATTTCACTTCACTTGGAACGCTAAAGGTTAATTCGGACAAGGTTCCTGCTGCAGCAATATTGATAAAATATTTACTTCCGTAAGCACGGCCAATGTCCATTTGAATAGTTTGGTTCTTCTCAATGATCCGTGCAGCTGCGACTGGGTCTCCCATTGGAATCTTCAGTGCACGAGCATAATCGTTGGTTGTTCCAGTTGGAATAAAAGCCATCTTTGGACGGTGTTCCAAGCTAGCAACCCCATTGACAACCTCATTAATGGTTCCATCTCCTCCAGCAGCAATTATCAAATCAAAACCAGCTTTTGCAGCTCGTTCTGCTTCTAATTGAGCTGAAAGGGGCTCTGGAGTGGTCTGATAGGCACTTGTTTCGTAGCCAACATCCTCTAACACATCCAAAACTTCTGCGATATTCTTTTTAATGATTTCCTGACCAGAGGTCGGATTATATATCACTCGTGCTTTTTTAATCTTATTTTCCATACATGCCTCTATAAACTTTCAAGCCAGGCTTCATCCTGTATTTCAATCGATAATTCCTGCGCTTTGCTTAATTTACTTCCCGCATCGCTACCTGCTACTAATAGGTCAGTTTTTTTGGACACGGAACCTGTGACTTTAGCCCCTAAGGCTTCTAATTTAGCCTTGGCTTCCGAACGTGTCAGACGTTCCAGTTTACCAGTTAAGACAACTGTTTTACCGGACAAAGGAGCATCTGCTGCAACCTTTTGTCCAAGGTAATCTAAGTTTACCCCAGCATCCTTAAGCTCTTCTAAAAGAAGTTGAGAGCCTTCCTGGGCAAAATAACGCTTAAGACTTTCAGCAACCACCATTCCTAAACTGTCTATCGCCGCAATCTTTTCAACCTTTGCATCTGCTATAGCTGGAATGGAATGGAATTCCTGGAGCAAGAGCTGGCTAGCCTTACTTCCCACATGACGAATTCCCAGACCAAACAATAGTTTTTCAGCAGAATTTCCCTTCGATGTCTGGATCGCATCTACTAATTTTTGGGCAGATTTTTCTTTAAAACCATCCAATTGCAAGAGGTCATCGACGGTTAGCCGATAAATACCTGCTACATCTTGAACCAGTTCTTTAGCAAAACAGTTTTTTTCGACCACTGCTGGCCCCAAGCCTGTAATGTTCATGGCATCACGGCTGGCAAAGTGAGCGAGTCCTTCTTTTATTTGAGCCGGACAGCGAGGATTGATACAACGCAAGGCCACTTCATCTTCAAAATGAAGGAGCTCGCTCTCGCAACTCGGACAGTGACACGGAATCTCTAATCTCTTCCGATATGCGCTTATCCATGACAACACGCAAGACAGCGGGGATAATGTCCCCGGCCTTATAAACAATAACCGTATCGTCCTTGCGGATATCTTTCTCAGCAATGTAATCCACATTATGGAGAGTAGCACGACTAACAGTCGTCCCTGCCAGCTGAACGGGAGTCAAATTAGCCGTTGGTGTCACCACTCCTGTCCGACCGACAGTCCAATCAACTGACAAGAGTTTTGCTTCCTTCTCCTCAGCTGGGAATTTGTAAGCCACTGCCCATTTGGGAGCCTTGACGGTAAAACCAAGTTCTTCTTGAACAGCTAGATCATTTACTTTAATCACGACCCCGTCGATATCATAAGGAAGCTGGTCTCGCATGGCTGCCACTTCTTGAATATAGGTCCAAACTTGCTCGATACTAGTCGCTATCTTGTGATGAGGATTGACGACAAAACCGAGTCCGTTTAATTTGGCTAATACCTTCTCTTGGGTCGCTTGGTCAGTAGGACTAGCTTCCTGATAGAGGAAGGTCGCGAGCTTGCGCTCCGTAACAATCTTCGTATCCAACTGTCTTAGAGTACCGGCTGCAGCATTTCGAGGATTCGCAAACTCTGCTTCCCCATTTTCTTGACGGGACAAATTTACAGCATCAAAAGACGCACGGGGCATGTAACATTCTCCGCGAACGGTTAATGTAAGAGGTTCCGGTAAAACTAGAGGAATATCGCGAACTCGCTTGAGGTTCTCGGTAATATTTTCTCCAACACTCCCATCCCCCCGCGTAGCACCAGTTTCGAGGACGCCATCCACATAAGAAAGTGAAATAGATAGACCATCTATTTTTAACTCACATACATAGGTGACAGATGGAAATTCCTTTCGAACCCGTTGGTCAAAGGCCACCAATTCTTCATAAGAAAAGGCGTCCTGCAAGCTATAAAGCGGGTAAGTATGCTGGTATTTTTCAAATCCTTTGAGAATGGTTCCTCCGACCCGATGAGTTGGACTATTGGGTTGGACTAGTTCTGGATAGGCTTCTTCTAATTCTACAAGTTCTCGGTATAGACGATCATATTCTTGATCAGATACCGAGGGAGCATCTTTGGTATAATATTCTTCCGCATATTGGTTGAGTAGATTTACTAACTCTTTTATTCTGGTTTCCATACTTCTATTTTACCATAAAAACGCTTTACTGTGGCCTGTCTGACTACTTCCCACTAGAAAAAAAAGCATTTTTTTACTACCCGTCCGAAATCCTACTTCAATTAGCAAAAAAAGCCTGAAGCAAGGCTTCAGACTCTTAATTTATTGAGTTAAATCAATATGATTTGAAATTCGTTTGATCAGAATCGCTCCGACAATCAGAGAAGCAAATTCACCCAAACCAGTAGTCAACCAATTCAAGAAGAATGGTGTTTCGTTTATAATATGCAATTCTAAGGCAATCGTAAACATAGAGAGGGCAAAGAAAATTGAAAATAAGAAATGATCCTTGCGAATCCATCCATTAAAGAGCTCTTCCTTTTCAAATCGTTTAAATAGGTAAACCCCAAGTGTTACGAAGACCAAGGTAGATCCACCACCAACGATCAAATCGATAATTCCATAACTCATGAAGTTAGAAATCATACACCCAATGGTAACAGACCAAATGTATTTTCCGATTGTAGAAAGCCATGAAGTTGAGCATTTCAGAAACACGGAATTGGATCTCGTTGCTTCCGATGGCATTCAACGGGGGCGTAATGGTCAAGGCCACATAGAGAGCTGCAACTAGGGCAATCTGTGCCAAGTCACGAACAGTATAGTTTTTCATCGTTTTCTCCTTTAGCGGTTTTACCGCGTCTAATATGCTTGGTGAAAGAAGCTAAGCACCAAGGGTTGATCTTTGCCGATGACCCAAACTAATAGATTTCAAAGCAACAAATCAACTTTATAAGTATAGCATAAATAAGGAAATTATGATAGACTAATTGTATGAAAAAACTACTTAATCGAATCTTTGATAATGAAATTTTAGCCTACCTGATCTTTGGTGTTGCTACAACGATTGTTTCTGTTGCTACTCGGCTGATTGTTTTCCAACTGACAGACCAAGAACAACTAGCTACCTTAATTGGAAATATTGCAGGAATTCTTTTTGCCTTTGCTACCAATGATACGATTGTCTTTAAACAAGAAAGAAAAGGCTGGTTGAAACGGTTGATTGTTTTCTCTTTTGCTAGAATGGGAACTCTGGTGCTTGACCTCTTGATGACCACCATCTTTGTAACCCAGTATCCGCAAATCATCGGTCAGTTTGTCAATATGAATCGGACGGCTATCAATACCATCGAAACGTTTGCCGCCCAATTTATGATCGTCATTTTGAACTATGTTTTCAGTAAACTTTTTGTCTTCCGAAATAAGAAATAAGTTCCAAATAACTAAGAAAAACCGTCAGAACTCATATGGTCTCTGACGGTATTTTTTTATACTTCTAGACTAGATACTTGGGCGCTCAAATATGCAATCTTTCCTTCCACACCAAAGTAGTCCTTGACCAAGCCTTTTAATTCGTCCATTGCTTCTTTGGCCCGTCCTGCTTGCTCTTCAGTCACTGCCTCCATCACAAGAATAGCCTGTCGCGTTTCTTCTGTCAGCATGGTTCTTTGAGCTTCCCGCCAGTTTAAACAACGGCAAACAGCTCCCTCTTGATCATAATAGATAATCTCTTCCGGCAAAGCAGGAGCGTCTTCCTCAGCTCCTAGCGGGAAGAATGGCTCTCCCCCCTTGGCTTTTCCTAAGGATAAGCCTCCAGCTAAATTTTCCATATCCTCACCACCACAGGGGATAGCATAAGCAAGAGATACACTATTGTAGAGATCAACTAGCGGATTAATGGGATAAAACTCCCGTCCTTGCGACACACGTTTCAATAAGGCTTCAATGGAAGAACGAGCTCCTTTTTTGGTCTTAAATTTAGTAAAAGCCTGACGCCATTCCTGAACGACTGGACTGGCAGTGAACTGATCTTCATCAATGAAGACTTTTGATCGTGCAACTCCCTTGTCAAGCAGATCCTTAAAATAAGGATCCTTGCTCTCGTCAACATGATTGTCGATACCTTCTACTGTCATCACCACTACTTGTGCTTGGGGAAACAAATCCCAAAATGCTTGATCTACTGTAAATTTCATTTCTTTTCCTCACTATAGTTTCTTTTTTGACCTTTTTTCACTAGCTCCCAATCCGCTGCTACGTTTTCTCTCATTTTAGCAATCCATTCTTCTAATTGAAGAATTTCTTCCTGTGAAAACCCCTTTAAAGCAGTCTTTTCAGAATAAGCATGCTCAGAAAGGATAAAAGGATAAAGCTTTTGTCCCTTTTCCGTTAGGATCCATTTTTTTATCTTTTGATTTGAAGGATCAGTTAATTCTCGGATGAAACCTTTATCAGCTAATTTTTAACAGAGCGGGCCACTGTTGAGCGGTCCACTTTTAATAAATCGGATAACTCCTCTTGAATAATTCCCTGGGTTGCTCTCCCAATCCGTACTAAATATAGGTATTGGCCTCTTGCCAGTTCCAAATCTCGGAACTCAATATTAGCAATCGAATCTAAGGCTCGGGCTATGATGCCAATCTCTTAGAACCTTCATCTGCTCCTCCTTTCCTTTATAAGGAGTCTATCACATTTTTGTTGCAAATGCAACTAAATGCACATAAAACAAAAAGCCGGCTGAAAACCGGCTTGTTCCTATTTTATTCTTTAACATCACTCCTGATTTTTTTCTCAAGTTTTTTTAAGATGGAAAACGACGCTTGAGTGAAGCTTCCTTTTGGTGAAAAAGCTACCTTAGAAGACTTGTACTTGGCTACCACATCCCCATCTTTTTGTTTCAAATCTTGCTTCAATCGCATATTGAATACTAGCATTTAAGATACAGCCAATAATCAACACCTTAGCTACCAGGATAAACCAGAACATAATGACTGCTAAAAGGACTGACCCGAAGAAACGAGCATCTAGGAAACTCGTGATGTAGTGGTCGACATATTTCCAGAAAATATTCAAGGTCAAATAAAGGACTGCCGTCACAAAGATGGCTCCTGGAAAGACATAGCGAAACTTAGGAATTTTTGATATTGGGTAGGGTGTAATAGAGCAAGAGCAAGGTTAAAAAGAGCAGGAAGTAAACCGAAGGTCCTGAAATATTTAAGAGGCGAAGGTAGATACTTTCGTCAAACTTGAAAATTTCATAGACGGAACGAATAATCATACGGCCAAACATGGTCAAAACCAGAGATAGACCGAACAGACCTTGCAGAGCAAAACTAATCAAAATACTGAAGATTCTCGCCCAGATAATCCCCCTCTCCTTCTCCACTCCATAACTTTTATTGAAGGCTCTCTGCAGGTAAGCGATACACTGTGAGGAGACCCATAAAGCCGAAATGATGGAGAAAACTCAGCAAACCAGTAGACGGCTTAGTAAGCACTGATGAAATCACTTGCAAAGACAATGCGGTACATGGAGGCAGGTAATACTTCACGCAAGGTCAGCAAAATCTGAGTTGGACGAATCTGAAAGTAAGGGAGAATATTGGCTGCAATCAACAATAAAGGGAGAATGGAAATCAATAAATAATAGGCTACTGCTATACTTGTGATGTCCGATTCAGAGGCCATATAAAAGCGCAAGAACCCCTTTATAAACGGTCGTTGGCCTAGCCATTTTAGAAACTTCCTCATATCTTTCCTCCCCTAAACAAAGTCATAAAAAGAGAAAAGAGCGAAACCGTTATTTATCTTCAGCTCCATTCTTTCCTCTCTACTTGTTTTAATAGGTTCCTTCTTCGCCTTGACTGGTCAAAATAACCGGTCCATCTTTAGTAATCACAAACTGATGTTCGTACTGACAAGAAAGTCCACCGTCAAGGGTTTTGTGGGCCCAACCTGTCTTCATATCTGTATCGATCTCCCAAGTTCCGGTATTAATCATCGGTTCAATAGTCAAGACCATCCCTTCACGTAAGCGCAAGCCACGTCCTGCACGTCCGTAGTGAGGTACCATTGGTTCTTCATGCATGGTTGGTCCTACACCGTGACCGACCAAATCTCGTACTACACCATAGCCTTTGCTTTCAGCATATTCTTGAATCGCTGCTCCAATATCACCCAGACGATTTCCGACAACCGCTTGTTCAATCCCCCTATAGAGACATTCTTTGGTGACATCCATGAGATCTTTGACCTCTTGGGAAACATTACCAACTGCATAGGCCCAACAAGAATCAGCCAAACCACCAGAGTAGTTTTCTGTATACTTTTTCACCTGTGCAACATTATCAAAGTCTAATTTTGAGACATCAATAACAGACTTATCTAAGGGCTCTGATAAGACCATATCCACCTTTAAGAGGTCACCATCTTTTAAGACATAGTGGCGAGGAAAGGCGTGAGCTACCTCATCATTGATCCCACAACATGTCGCATAGGGATAGTCCATCAGACTTCCTTCTACACCGATCTGAAGGGGCAAGACATTGGCTTCTTTACAGCGACGTCGAACATACTCTTCTACTTCCCACAGATCGAGACCTGGTTTGATCAAATCCCGAAGGCCAATATGGATACTAGCAAGAAAGTCTCCTGCACGGTCCATGGCTTCGATTTCACGCTGTGATTTCAATGTAATCATCTATTTCCTACTTCCATTCTAATTAATTTTCAAAGTGACGGTGGCCTTCGTAACTAACTGCAGATTCAAGTACAAATCAAAATCTATAATAGCCGATCGTCTAGTCTGGCGAACAATACGCGTTTCAATCCGCAAGGTATCGTCCACTTGAACAGCTTGGAGGTAATAGACCAAGAGCTGTTCGATAATTAAATTTTTTCCAGAATTCATCATGAGCTGGCGAGTGACTGTTGTTAGAACTTCAGTGAGAACGCCATTCGAGAGAACACCACTCTTTTCTAACATACTCGGTTCAACCGTCAATTCAAAATGATTGGCTTGAAGAACTACTTTTTGACTGATTTGTTCACTAAAGGTTGGCAAGCCCGACAATTGCTCCTTGCTCATCCGGTCCATGACCGCACGACGAGTAATAACCCCTAATAGGGTCTGATTGCTGCGAATAACAGGGATCATCTCAAAATCTTCTGCAATCATGCGTTGACTGACATTGGCGATACTAGAGGATAGGTTTGTCGTAAAAACGCTACGGGACATGACCTTGTCCAGAGTTGTCTGGGGTGTCTTGTCTCCGGCATCTCGCATGGTCACCACTCCAACAACCATCTGGTGCTGATTGACGACAGGAAAACGACTAAACCGGCTTTTTCTTACCAAGTCCAAATAATCTCGTACGGTATCTGTTTCCCGTAAAAAACCATATTCATGCATAGGCGAATAGACTTGTTCGACCGTTAGAATATCTGTTTTAATTTGCATGTTGGCGAGAGCACGGTTGATCATGGTCGCCACGGTATAGGTATCATGCTTGGTACGTAAGATAGGAGTTTGACCACTGCGACCCAGTTCCAAAATAGAAGGATCGACGTCAAAAGCCACCAGTTACAAGAACAGCATTGTCGTGTTGGAGGGCCAGACGCTGGATATTGGTCCGGTCTCCCACAATGAGGAGTCCACCTTCAGAGACATAATCTAAAATATGCTCTTCTGTCATGGCCCCGATATAAAACTTGTTGAACTCTCGTTCCAGCCCTTCTTTTCCTGCCAAGACTTCCGAACCGGTAATTTCTACAATCTCTCGGAAAGTCAGATGTTCTAGGACTGCCTTTTTGGACTTGACACGAACTGTCCCACTACGAGGTCTCGTTTCAACAATTCCACGATTTTCAGCTTCTTTAATGGCCCGATAGGCGGTCCCATCACTCACCTGCAAATAATTCGAGATACTTCTCACACTGACACGTTTGCCAATGGGTAGTTTCTCCAAATAATCTAAAATCGCTTGGTGTTTACTCATTGAGATCTCCTCTATCTATGCAGAACTCGTAATAATCCCGCATCTTTCGGGTATAGCGGTCACTTCCCTTGAATTGCCGTTTCAAACTATAACCGGCATGTAAAGCCACCTGTTGACTGGCTATATTTTCAACATGGGTAATGATTCGGACTTGTTTGAGATGAAATTCCTGGAAGGACAATAAGGTAATCTCTTTGACAACCTCTGTCATGAGGCCTTGACCCCAATAGTCCTTGTGTAAGAAATAACCAAGTTCAGCTTCTTTCTTAATTTCATCCAACTTTTCAAACTTAATCGATCCAATCACACGGTCTGTTCCCTTGTCACAAATCGCCCATATTCCCAAAGGATTCTTTAGAAAATAATTGGCCAAGACATACTGGCATTCCTCTAGGGACGTTTGTGCTGGGAAAATAAAAGGCAAATTCTCTGGATTGGAGGATATGGCATAAAAGTCAGCCGCATCACTATATAGAAAGGGCCTCAAGAAGAGGCGCTCTGTTTCAAAACATGAAAATGCTGCTAGTTGCGTCCAAATGTTCATAAAAATCGTTCGTTATGCTTCATCAATCAGCTCGATGTCAGCTCCCAATTGTTGCAATTTTTCAATAATATGCGAATAGCCACGAAGGATAAACTCAATATTGGTAATCTCCGTTCTACCCTGAGCCATCAAACCGGCAATCACCAAGGCAGCCCCTGCACGCAAGTCTGTCGCCTTAACTGGAGCTCCTGTTAATTGGTTTGGTCCTTGGTAAACAATGTGATCACCAACTGTTTCAATGGTCGCTCCCATGCGCATCAGTTCAGCCACATGGTTGACCCGCTTTTGATAAATAGTATCTACGATGCTTCCCTTTCCATTAGCTGTCAAGAGCAATGGAGTCAAGGGTTGTTGCAATCAGTTGCAAATCCAGGGTAAGGAGAGGTTTTAATGTGAACAGCTTTCAGATTTTCTTGCTTTTCAACAAACACACTATCCTCAGAAATGGTCATCCGAACACCCATTTCTTCCAGCTTAGCGATAAAGCTTTCCAAGTGTTCATAAAGGACATTGTTGATTTGAATCCCTTCTCCAACAGCTGCAGCAAGGGCGATATAGGTCCCTGCTTCGATGCGATCTGGAATCACTTGGTGACGTGTCCCGTGGAGAAAGTCTACTCCTTCAATCGTAATGATATCTGTACCTGCGCCACGAATGTGAGCCCCCATATTATTGAGGAGGGTCACGACGTCAATAATCTCAGGTTCACGAGCAGCGTTTTCAATAACAGTACGACCTTCCGCTTTAACAGCCGCTAGAATGGTATTAATAGTTGCTCCAACGCTAACCGTATCCATATAGATAGCTGCGCCATGGAGACGCTCCCCATTTGTGGAAAGGTTCATACTCGAACCATCCATGGTCATCTTAGCGCCCATCGCCTCAAAGGCTTTCAAATGCAGATCAATGGGACGTGGACCTAAATCACATCCCCCTGGTAAACCTACAGTTGCCTGGCCATAACGTCCCAAAAGACTTCCGTAGAAATAGTAAGAAGCGCGAAGACTGTTGATCTTTCCAAATGGCATTGGCATATCTTGTACACCACGCGGATCGATAATAAGAGTCTCCCCATCTCGCTCCACCTTGCCCCCATGAGGTTCATAATGTCAATCAAGCTAGCCACATCTGAAATATCTGGAACACCATCAAGGGTCACAATTTCGTCTGCTAAAATAGTTGCTGGAATGAGGGCCACCACACTATTTTTTGCACCACTAATGGTCACCTCACCTTTTAATGAGCGACCACCATTAATTATAATTTTTTTCATGTAAATTTGTATAAGCTCTTTCAATCATTCGGTAAAAAATTACCGCATCTATTATATCATAAAAACGCTTCATTTTCCACTACTTCTTATCTTTTGATCGGTCTATCCAATCCTTAGAAAACATCAACTATATGTTTTACTATTTTTTTATAATTTTGCTTGCAAGCCTAATTTATTTATGTGTTCTCTTGTTGTTTTTTTAAAAAGGCAGCCCTTTTCGGACCGCCTTTTCTGACTTTATTTCACTTCATTTCCTAGTTCGTATTTACTGCCTTTTAGAGCTCGGCTCAAGGACCATTTCCAAGGTTTCCCCTCAATGGTTACTTGATGCTTTTCTATATCGACACTTACTTCTTCCACACCTTTTACTGCGGATAATTTTTCAGTGACAGCATTGGCACAACCTTGGCATTTCATTCCACTAATTTCGTATGTTTTTGACATAATTATTTTCCTTTCTTTTACTCGAGGAGGTAACTTTTCTCCTAGTTCTTACAATTTTTTTCTCTTTAATCTTAGAGCATTCAGTACAACCGATACTGAACTAAAACTCATGGCTAGACCTGCTAACATCGGGTTTAAGAGCGGGCCACCAAAGAGATAGAGAAGGCCCATCGCCACCGGAATGGCTAAAACATTGTAGATAAAGGCCCAGAACAAGTTTTCCTTGATGGTCTTAATCGTGTAACGACTAATTTCCAAAGCCCGGACGACATCCATCAATTGCGGTTTCATGACGACGATATCGGCACTTTCCATGGCGATATCTGTCCCAGATCCCATGGCAATCCCGATATCCGCAGTTGCAAGAGCTGGTGCATCGTTGATTCCATCTCCCACCATGATCACAGACTTGCCTTCTGCTTGCAAATCTTGGATCACCCGTGATTTTTCTTGAGGAAGCACTTGACTGATGATCTGCTGGATTCCAGCCTTCTTGGCAATCGCTCGAGCAGTCCGTTCATTATCCCCAGTCAGCATGATGACCTCCTTGCCCATTTTTTCTAGGCTAGCAACCATTTCTAAACTATCTTCCTTAATCCGGTCTGCTACCCCAAATAGGGCCAAGAGTTGTCCATCTTCAGCTAAGAAAATCGGGGTTTGTCCATCCTGAGTTAAGTCCTCCAAGTCAGCCTTGGCAAGATGAATATCGATTCCTTCCTCATCCATGAGCGTTTGATTCCCAGCCAGATAAACCTTCCCACCATAGTTAGCAGTGAGGCCCCTTCCTGTTAGACTAGAGAAGTTTTTCATCTCTAATAAGTCTATATGCTCTTCTTTCGCAGCATCCAAAATAGCTTGTCCCAATGGATGCTCGGACTTGGCTTCCAGAGAAGCTAGGAGTTGTAAGGCATGGTTCTTCTGACCATAGGTATAAGAAGAAGACAGCTGAGGTTTACCTTGAGTGATGGTCCCCGTTTTATCGAAGACCAAGACTTGCGCTTGGTGAGCTAACTCAAGGACATCCCCTCTCTTATAGAGGATCCCATGCTCTGCCCCTAATCCTGTCCCCACCATGATGGCTGTCGGAGTCGCCAAGCCTAGAGCACATGGACAGGCAATGACCAAGACACTAATTGTTACCGTCATAGCAAAGGTGAAGGTCTCACCCATGATGAAGTACCAAAAGAGACCTGATAAGAGGGCAATCCCCATGACTACTGGGACAAAGACCCCTGCCACTTGATCCGCAATCTTGGCAATCGGTGCTTTGGTTGTTGGGCATCTTCCACCAGCTGAATGATTTGTGCTAGTAAGGTATCCCGACCAACTTTCTCAGCCCGATAAACCAAACTACCTTGTCCATTAATGGAACCTGCGTAAACTGGACTGCCTTCAGTTTTTTGGATGGGGATAGATTCACCCGTCAGCATGCTTTCATCAATGGCTGATTGTCCGGAAACCACTTGACCATCAACGGCTATTTTTTCACCTGGTTTGACTAGGATCTGATCTCCAATGACCAAGTCTTCTACAGGTAGTTTCACTTCCTTTCCATCACGTAGGACTGTTGCCTCTTTAGCCGCCAGATGCATGAGCTTTTTAATGGCTTGAGAAGTACGCCCTTTTGATAGCATTTCAAAATATTTACCCAGAGTAATTAGGGTCAGGATCACGGCTACAGATTCAAAATAAAGCTGGTGCACGTGATGGTGGTGACCAAGCAAAATGTGATAAGTTCCATAAAGACTATAAAGAAAGGCTGCACTAGTCGCTAGAGCTACCAAAGCATCCATATTGGGATGGCCTTTTAGAAGGGTTCGGAAGCCATTTCGATAAAAGGCTCGTCCAAAGATCATCACGGGAATGGTCAAGAACAAAAGAACAAGAGTATAAGCCACAGGTGCTCGACCAGGTGAAACAAATGCAGGTGCTGGTAGGCCAATCATGGGGCCCATTGCTAGATAAAAGAGAGGCAGGGTGAAGATGGAAGACCAAAAGAGGCGTTTTCGGATCAATTGTAGCTTGTCACCTTCTCGCTCTTCTTGGCTCTTAGCTGTATCTGGATTGTATACTACTGCCTCATAACCGGCGTCCGCTACTGCTTTTGAAATAGCCTCTGGACTCAAAGGTTCCCCCTGATATTCAACCGTCATTTTTTCAGTGGTTAGGTTCACTGTCGCTTTTTCAACACCCTCAAGATGGTTAACAGCTTTCTCCACATTAATCACACAGGATGCACAGGTCATCCCATTGATGACAAAAGTTTCTTCTTTCATTTATCTTCCTCCACATGACTGGCACAGTGACACTGGCCAGGTTGGCAATCACATTGAACCCGCTCCACGCTCACTTTAGAAGCCAGAAGGTCTTGCATCCCCTTCATTTGTTCCTCGGTCATAGGGGTTTGCTGGATTAATCTCTCCAATATGTGACCATGCTTGGTCAAGCAGATCTTACTTAAAACTTCATTGACAGCTGTAAAATTTAGCCTCTTCTTCATTGAGGATGGCCTGATACAAATAGGTTCGACCTTCTCTTCGACTTGTCAAATAGCCCTTTATCAGCCAATCGTCCCAAGAGGGTTTTCACCGTTGAGGCAGACCAGTCCTGCTTGGTGGAGAGAATCTTGGTTATTTCTGTAGAAGTCGTTTCCCCCTTGGTCCAGAGAACTCTCATGACTTCCCATTCTGCACTTGAAATCTTTGCCATTCTATTACCTTTCTAGCTCTCATCAAGAACAATTGATTTACATTTGTAGTTTACATTATACACCTTCCATTTTTGTTTGTCAATCATTTTGTTTACATTTGTAGATTTAATTTTATAAAAAGAGAGTGGGACAGAAATCGGTAATTCGTTAGAATTCGATTTCGTCGTCCCACCTCCGCACAGTTGAGTAGGGTTGTAAAAGCTGATGAAATCAGCGTAGTAGAGCCCACTCAACCACTGCGTCTTGCTCGACAATCCAAAGACAATTGAGAGGCTAGGACTTTTGTCCCAGCCTCCTTTCTATCTCCTTAGTTAACTGCTTCTTTCAAGGCTTCTACCTTGTCCAAACGTTCCCATGGTAGATCGATATCAGTACGTCCCATATGTCCATAAGCCGCTGTTTGACGGTAGATTGGACGTTTGAGATCCAACATTTGAATAATCCCTGCAGGACGAAGGTCAAAGATTTGACGCGCTGCTGCTTCTAATTTGCTTTTCAGCAACTGTTCCCTGTACCGAAAGTATCGATACGAACAGATACAGGGTGAGCCACCCCAATCGCATAAGCCAATTGCACTTCTGCTTTCTTAGCAAGACCTGCAGCAACAATGTTTTTAGCGATATAGCGAGCTGCATAAGAAGCTGAACGGTCCACCTTAGTTGCGTCCTTACCAGAGAAGGCACCACCACCGTGACGTGAGTAACCACCATAGGTATCCACGATGATCTTCCGACCCGTCAAACCTGAGTCTCCTTGAGGTCCTCCGATAACGAAACGACCAGTTGGATTGATGAAGAATTTTGTTTCATCATCCAGATAAGAAGCTGGAATCACTTCCTTGATGACCTTGTTAATCACATCTTGGTGGATTTGTTCATTGCTCACTTCTGGATCGTGTTGAGTTGAAATAACGACTGTATCCACGCGCACTGGTCGGTCATTTTCATCATATTCAACAGTAACTTGAGATTTAGCATCTGGACGAAGATAGCTAATCTCACCAGACTTACGAAGCTCTGCCAAACGACGAACCAACTTGTGGCTGAGTGAGATAGGTAATGGCATGAGTTCTTCTGTTTCATCCACTGCAAAACCAAACATGAGACCTTGGTCTCCTGCTCCGATCAAATCAAGTGGATCTTGATCTGCATTTCCACGAACTTCCAAGGCTTCATTAACCCCTTGGGCAATATCAGGAGATTGTTCCACCAAAGATGGGTGAACTCCTACCGTCTCAGCAGAGAATCCATACTCTGTATTGGTATAGCCAATCTCTGCAATCGTATCACGAACCACACGGTTAATATCGACATAAGCTGTCGTTGAAATCTCACCGAAGACATGCACTGAACCAGTATAAACAGCTGTTTCAGCAGCAACGTGTGCTTCTGGATCTTGCTCTAAAATAGCATCCAAAATAGCATCTGAAATTTGGTCTGCAATCTTATCTGGATGCCCCTCAGATACCGATTCAGACGTGAAAAGTTTACGTTCTGACATAAAAAATGTCCCCCCTTAAAAAATAATCGTTATAGAGTTACAAAGAACTGGTAGGAAGAGCATTTGCAATCAGTCCTACCACCTTATCGGGACCATATAACACTTCATTATACCATAATTTCCCATAGAGCTTCTTTGTTTCTAAAAAGAAAAAGATATAGTTTCAAACTATATCTTTTTTTGTTAAACAGCTATCCATCACTTAGTCCTTACAGTAGCAAGGTCCCTATTATTACAGGACAGTTGAAATCATAGATGGAATTTGAATAGCTAACTAACGCTGGATCACCAGCAAAAAGCATGGAGGCAAAATAGAGAGCTACTTGAAAACAAAGATAGCATCGTCTTATTAGCTGTTTTTGTTCCAATACCAAGCTAAGACTGTCGCAGCAATATAACAAGTAAGGTAATAGCCCAAAAGATCAAAAAGACAATCGCCCATCCTCCCATTAACAACGGTACCTATCAAAAGCATCATGTAAGCTGCATGTTTACGAAAATACAAGAGTTAGAAGGCCCCTATTAGGAACATAGAATTTTCAGGGCTTGTTCTGCCATTGATGGCTGAGCAAGTTTTCTGGACCTGGATCCGCCATCTGTGGTTGAACAAGTTTTCTGGGACCTTTGTTCCATCATTAGTGGCTGAGCAGAGTTCAGGGCCTCTGTTCTACCAGTCTGGTGGCTGGCAGGGTTTTCTGGATTGATCACCCATTGGTATCTGAGCAGGGTTTTCGGGGCGCCTGATCCCAATCGTTGCTGAATAGATTCTTCAGGCATTGCGTCTTTGTGCTGGTTTGTTTCACAATTTGGCTGTTATCTGTCGAGAATTTCTCCTGACATTTTAAAATATTTTACTTTTCTTAAAAGCTGGAATTAACGATTTTCTATGTGATATTCACTGGATTCTTTACATGTACTACTGACATTTTAAAAATATAAGTTGATAGAATTTCTTGACTCCGATAAGATCATTGGTCAAGCTAATACTGATTTAAAAAGGTTTTCCCCTTCTATATCTCAATACTTCTTTAGCACTTTTCGCTAGGATTGTTCCTATGAAAACAGAATAGCTAAAACTATCGGTGCAATTCGGAAAACTCTGAGTCTGGATCATAAGCTAAAATAATGGACAGTATACAAAGTACGAAACTCGTATAGAGTAGCGTTTTATTTCCTTTCTCCATCCCTATTCTGAAAATGGCTGCTAGTAATGACCCTAATAGGTTTGGTGCTAGAAAATCAATATGAAAGTCCTCAGCATTACCCGAAGTGCAAGTAGAGATAAACAATACAAGATAGATAATGGATAAGTAAAGACGACTGAAAGAAGAATAAGTAAATTTGATTCTTGTTGGATACTCTGGTTAGGTGCCGAATAAAACCATCTCCGCTGATCCTCATCCTATCTTTGTTATTTGTCTTTCAGTGTTCTGCTGATGGTTACCTGCTTGTTCTCCTCCTCTTTTCTTATCACTATTTATGTTTTTCTTTTAAACACGTTATCTCTCTCTCCATCAATCTTCATTAACACGTAAGACCGGGAATCCGAGTCTAGCTGCGTGTGGATAAGTGACTCAGCGAAACCAACGAGGCGAGTTGGACACCCAGGTATTTTGCTGTGCTAATCGAAGGGCACAATCGTCCCGATCCATTTTCTGCCACCTGCACTATCGAAACGGTCGAAATATGAAAGAAAAGAGTTATCGACAAATGAGCCCTGACACTATGTTATTTCTAGACATTTCCCTCACCCACTTTTCAAAAGTAAAGTGATAACCGATTAATTACACTCATTATAATGCACTGTAATCGCTTTGCCAACCCTTTCTCGCTATCTGCAAAAGATGGTGCGCCCATCCTCTACCTCATTCTCTCCATTTTCAAACATTACAGTTCCGATTTCGCTATAGCTATCTATCAGAGGCGTGGATGATAATCCACCCCAACTGGGATCGTACGCTAGAATCATCGAAACAAAATATAAAACTGCGGTGTATAGAGAGTCGTTCATCCCATCGTCCGTTTCCAGCAGGCGGAATCATTGCAATGATATTACCGAGAAAATGGGAGTCGTAGCATAAATTGTCCATTCTATAAGTACCGATTGCGCCGTGTAGGAGACTCATGCTAGCATGGTTATGCAAGCAAACAAGTGCAATGAGATAGCACTATCGTACTCGCTACTCTTTTCACGCTTCATCTCTCATTGTTAGAAAGGAGACTATCTCTCACCTTAATGCCTCTTTTGTATCTGTGATTCGTTCCTCTGCCACTGGATGGCTGAGACAGCCCCCTCAGGTATATTATTATGCTGCTGGTTTGATTTGATGCTTTGGATCTCACTGATTTCTGTCGCTCTGCTCCCTCCTCTTTACACAAAGCTTGGTTATTTGGCGTTTTCGCATCCTATTATACTGCGGCATGTGACATTCATTTCATCAAGCTGTAATGAGTGATAATGTACTCCCATCAGCTTGAGTAAATTATCCATATTATTCAAATGATTTGTTTCATGTTACAATGACTGTATTGTTTCCATCAGTGTGTTGTCTATTTCTCCTTAGCTCATTAGAGAGGAGGAAATCATTTTGGATTGGTCAATTGCTGAACATATTACTTTCCACTCTACGAGCAGGCCTGCTTGGCCACCCACACACAGCATTGCTGTCTGCGAAATTTTAGGCTCATTTCTTTTAGGACTGATTGTCGGTATCATCCGACATTATCGTATACCGATTGAAATCAACTGGCTGGCTGTTACAGCGAGACTTTCTCGAAAATACACCGCTCCTTGATTCAGCTCTTCTTCCTCTACTTTGGCTGCTCAAGGATAGAATCGTCCTTCTTCTGCAGAAGTCTGTGCAACGATTGGTCTCATCTTTTAGGTGAGTTCCTATGGCTGAGTCCTGGCCGAAGCGGTCTAGAAGCTGTCAGTCAAACTCAGCATGAAATCGGTCTTCGTGGGCTAACACCCCGACCTGGGTCTTTCGCTATGTGATCCTACCACCACAGCGAGCGCAGCGCTCTGCCTTCCTTTACCGTCGCCACGTTACATTTCCTGATTAAAGAGACCTCTGTTCTCTGCTTAGTCGCACTAGCTGACCTCATGGTGTGTAAAAAGATTTGATCGGCTCTCATTACCGAGAGACACGACATCCTGTTTCAGCCATGTTGAGTCATTGCTATCTGCTCCTCTTACTACCGTGACATTAAAAGCTTGGAAAAGAAAACTCTTCCATGCTTATGAAAATTCTTCACCAACCCGCGATGCTGCAAAGCAGATGACCGTTGTTGGCGTATGAAGTGAAATAACAAATAAAGACTCTATCGCAATGATAGAGTTTTTCTTTCAAAACTATTCCTAGTATCCTTTGGTCGTTTCACCCAAGAAAGTAGCTAGTAGGACATCGACTGCCAAACAGAAAGAGATCTGTAGGCCACAGCAGTTACAAAAAAGAATTCGAATGATTGACAACCAGATAATAGGGGATTCTCTCCGTTTCCAGGCTCTCCTGAAAGAAGCATCCATACTTGAAAATAGCTCCCCAAGAACCTGACCAGTAAGAGAATGAGGTAGCAATTTTGCGGTTCATCACAATCTCCTCCCTTCAGACGAATCAGTGAGCAAAATTAAAATAAGCTTTCACTTAATTGTAGGTAGTGACAAATCCATTCTAAAATACCGAAAGTCAGCTTCAGTACGCTTTGACCACTTCCAATGGAAGATAATCAGTTCTACTTCTTTTCACGGTAAAGACACCGGCATATTCATCAATGCGGTACTGATGGATATAAACGACTCGCTTGCAATCGACTTGAAGCAATTGCTTGGTACAATTGAGACAAGGAAAATGCGTCACATAAGCTGTAAAGCCTTGGGAATTCCACGTTCAGCTCTCTTGCAAAATCGCATTGACTTCCATGAATCGTCCGGACACAGTGTCCTCGACCATAAGACAGCCATCTTCTAAACAGTGATCTGTCCCAGAAACGATCCATTATAACCTGTTGCAA
>BNJU01003959.1_pt1 | contig 66894 bp, 97 predicted proteins | sample 8539281 | NCBI WGS metagenome assembly BNJU01 (sample SAMD00202456, study PRJDB9452) | human saliva metagenome | isolation source: human saliva | place: Japan
CTCTTCCCCTTACGCAAAAGAACCACACCCCCAGCAAGAAGATCCGACAAACCAAGAACTCTTGCGCCATCGTCGATCTTTGAGTTGTTCAGGTACAAACCGCCCGACGCGACGGTGCGTCTAGCGCCCCCAAGCCCTTTTCAAGGCCCGCTGCGACAAAAAGCTCAATGAGGGGCGTCCCCACTGCCCCTTCCGCGCGAGGAAGCTCTGCAACGGCGTCGGCGAGCGTGCGGGCGTCGAGGGATTCGAGGCCGCCCCCGCCGAAAAGGGCTTGAGAGCGGCCTTGACGCGCTCGGTCGCATCTGCGCCGTGAACCCATGTCGTCACATCTTCCGCCAAGGCCTTCTGCGCCTCACGGGCGTGCGGGCGCTCCGCCAGAGCCGTTTCAAGCTCGGCGATCTCTTCGCGGGTTCTGAACGTGAAGATCTTGAGCATGTGAATGACGTCGTCGTCGGCGGTGTTGAGCCAGAACTGGTAGAACTTGTAGGGGCTGAACATCTCGGGATTGAGCCAGATCGCCCCTCCGGCGGTCTTGCCGAACTTTCGTTCCGTCCGACTTCGTGATGAGCGGATTCGTCATGACGTGGACGGATTCGCCCTCAACCTTCCTGATGAGGTCCATGCCGCCGACGAGGTTGCCCCACTGGTCGTTCCCGCCGACTTCCAACGTGCACCCATAGCGGCGGTACAGCTGGAGGTAGTCGTTGGCCTGAAGGATCTGGTAGCTGAATTCCGTGAAGGAGATTCCTTCGTCGGTTCGAGCCGGCGAGCGACGGTGTCCTTTGAGAGCATCGTTCCCCAGCCGGAAGTTCTTCCCGATGTCCCGCAGGAAATCGATGGTGGACATCGGGCCGGTCCAGTCGAGGTTGTTGACGATCCGGGCGGGGTGTTCCCCTTCGAAATCGAGCAGCGATTCGAGCTGACCGCGCAGAGCCGCGGCCCAGCCTGCGACGACGTCGGCCTCGTTGAGATTGCGTTCCTCCCTTGCGTCCCGAGGGATCGCCGATGAGCCCTGTGGCCCCGCCGACAAGGGCCAGCGGGTTGTGGCCGGCCATTTGGAGGTGCCTCATCACCTTGACCGCGACGAGATGCCCGTGATGGAGGGAGGCCGCCGTCGGATCAAAGCCGCAATAGAAGGTGACGGGGCCTTCGGCAAGCGCCGCGCGCAACGCGTCGATGTCGGTGTGTTGGGCGATGAGCCCGCGCCACTGAAGCTCGTCGAGGATGTCCGTCAAGGTTCCGTGCCTTTCGATCTCGTATTTGACAGCTGGAAGATTTCCTGATTTTTCAAGTATGCCACAGGCCGCTCACGGAGCCCGCGAGGGCGCCGTGAGCGGAATGGGCGGCGATCGGAAGGCCGCGGATTCGCTGCGGCGAGATCACATATCGGCCACGACGAGGCCCCTGACTTCCTCGCCAACGTCGATAGGCACTTCGACGCCGGACATGCGCGGAGTCCAACGAATCCCCGGCCCGATCTCCTTGAGCACCGACAGGGGCAACGGATCGTCGAGGTCGAGAAGCGCTGTCAGCCGGATGTCGACCCACCCGGTCACCGGGCGGGCCGCGTCGGGATTCCAGTGAGGCCCCTCGTAAATCGTGCTCGTCACCTTGCCCAAGGCGACGAGCCCCCTCGGGGCGACGCCGACCTTCACGAGAAGGGCAAGGTCGCCCGGCTCCATCCCCGAACGCCGCGAGCCGGTGTTCCACTGCATGTCGATTGCCCCGCCGCCGTCGACGACCGGCAGCCACTTTGCCCAGTCGGGATAAGGGTCGTAGTGCAGTTTGGGGTTGACGAGGAAAAGAAAGGCGCGTCGCATCGGCTTCGCATCCTCTGCCGGGGCGCCTCGCCATGCGGTGTCGTCCATGTTGCGAGTCTATCGCCGCAAAAGGAGGCCGCTTCGGTTTCGCGCTCCTCGCACGCCGCCCCCGAGGGGCGATACTGCCGCCGTTCGGCTCCTCAGCGAAAAAGCCATGCGAAGGAAAGATTGGGCGAAAAAGGAAAGACTAGGCGAGGGAAAGAAGCTCAGCGCGGATTTCTTCCGCCCGTTCGGGGCTGGACGTGATCACGAGGATGGTGTCGTCGCCCGCCAAACATCCGAGCACCCCGTCGATCATCGCCCTGTCTATCCCAACGGCCAGGATGTTGGCGGCGCCCGGAGGCGTGCGCAAGACGAGTTGACTGCCCGCGCACTGGGCGCTCACAAGCACCTCGGGGCACCAACGTTCGAGCTGGGCCCGCGCACCCTGCGCAGCCTTGTACAACTCGGCCTCGTCCGGGATCCTGTAGATTTGGCGTCCGCTCCTGTTGCGAACCTTGATCGCTTTGAGCTCGTCCAGATCTCGAGACAGGGTCGCCTGCGTGACCGATATGCCGGCTTCGCGCAAAAGGCCGCGAAGCTCCCCCTGAGAGCCTACGGACTTGTCCGCAAGGATGCTCACTATCAATGCTTGCCGCGCGGTTCGCGACGTCGGCACGGGCGCACTAGCCATCATTCACTCCGATCCGAACAAAAGTACGCAAGCAGATGCGTCATCGCGAATAACTATACGCTCTTGTGGAAGGAAAGCATGCCTCGGCAAAGACGGGTTGGCGCCGAAACGCCCGCCGTGCTCATCGCACGCGTGAAAGGTTCCCAATCGCCTCGACGAAGCGAGAATACTCGGCTCGCTGAGCCTCCACAGGCTCGCGCACCGCGAATCCAGCCCGCTCGTCAAGCGCTCTGGCAAGCTGGGACAACACCCGTTCTCGCGCCGCATTCGATGCCCGAGAACGCATGACGCCCACGCTGATCCACACCGCCAAAGCAGCGAGAAGGCCCAGACCGATGAGAATGATCGGCAGCCCGATCCCCGACCGCCTTCGGCGGATCGAACATTCCCAAAGCGGCCCAGAAAAAGAGCCAGAGGGCCCCGACGGCGACCGCAGCCAACGACGCCCTGAAGAGGGCGCGAGTCACGCCCCACCAAGACGGTTGCTCCGAATCGCCCACTTCGATGTCTTTCGCGGCTTCTCGGTGCTTTCAATGAGCCTCACGGTGCGGGCGTCGACGTCCCGGGCGACCGAGGACTTCCACGACGTCGGAAGCGCGGCCAACTCGTTGTCGACATAGGTCCGCACGGCCATTTGAGCGGCCGGTATCCGAGCCGGCTCGGGTATGTAGCGCGGGATCCCGCTGGGCCCGACGACGGCGTCGAGCGGATCGGGGGCGCGATGCGCGCTCCGCGACTTCCACGGAGTCTCTCGCCTGCTCCGCAGATCGTACGAACGCGCAGCGGCCTCCGCGACGGCGTCTCCTCCCGCGGCGCTGACCATCGCGCGGGCCGCAGGCATGAAATCGGCGTGAACGGCGCTCGGAGAAGCGCCGCCGTCTTTGCGCGAGGCCACGGCCAACGTCTCGCCCGCGGATCGAAGATCCGCCCCCAATCGCAAGCGGGCTGCGTTTCGTTTGGACACGATCTCCGTGATGGAACGGCGAAGCTGCTCGACGCCCTCGCCCGTTCGCGCCGACGTCGGGATCAATCGGTCGCGAAGCCCGTCTGTGCCAGCAGCCCCCGCGCATCGACGAGAACGACGTTCTTCTCGCGTTGTGCGAGCCTGTCGACCTGGTTGAGGACCACGAGGGTGACTGCTCCATGCTCGCCGAAATGCTTGAGGTACTCCCTGTGCAGCAAGGCGTCGGCATACTTTTTGCGGGTCGAGGACGAAAACGACGACGTCGGCCTCTCGATCACCCGATCGGCGGCGCTGCGATGCTCCTCCTCCGTAGAGTCGAGGTCGGGCAGATCGACGAGAATCACGCTGTCGTCGCCGAAGGCGCCCGGAAGGACGTGGCGAGGGCCGACGCCCATCCAATCGAGCACCTCGGAGGTCTCGCGTCCCGAAACCGAGAGCGGCTCGGCGGTCGTCGGCCTCGTGGGCGCGACCTCCGCCACAGGCTCGCCGACAAGGGCGTTGACAAGCGAGGTTTCCGCTTCCCGTCGCGCCCGCGAAAGCGACGACGGTGTTCTCTCCCCGATCTGGACTCGGTCTCGCACGCGGGCCGCAACCTTTTCGGCCTCCGCGCATTCGTCCCGAAATACAGGCGGGCGGCCCCGATGGCGTCGTCCAGTTCCAACAAGCCCGCTTCGATGCTCATCTCCGCGCTCATTCTCATCCCTTCTCTTCGCGCGCCGACTCGATGTCGTCGCACGCAGTCTGGATTCCCACGGCGATCCCGGGATCCGTCTCGGCCTCGCGGCACACGTCGCGGAACGGATCGAGATCGGCCCCGACGAACTTCCTGGCGCGCACAAGGAGCTCCTCGCGCGCGCGTTTTGCCATCTTTCGAACGGCGTCGCCGTCGAAAACGGCTTCCAACAGCTTTCGGGAGGGAAATGCGGTGCCTCCGGTGACGCCGTCTCCGTTGGCCAGCCCCTTGGCGGAGGCGAACGTGACGATGACCAGGGCGGCTTCCATCGCCTTCGCGGCAACCGATGCGGCCTGCGCCGAGGCTGCCTTTCCGCCCCCTTCCTCCTGCACGATCGCGGCAAGCGCCTGTCTCCACCGGCGGACCGTTTTCGACCGCCTGCCGCCCCCGTTCGTCGTTCGGACGCACAGCCGCACTCGCCGCGGCGCGCGAGGCTTCGGCGCTCGACCTTGACGCCATGCGTCGTCCACCGACCGCGCCGCCCTTTCGGCCTCGGCTGTCAACGAAGCCGCCAAGGCGGCTTCGAGGTTCGCCTCAATTTCGGCGACCGGCAGCGGGTCGTTGGCTTTCGGCTTCCCCTTGAACCATCCGGCGACGCGGTCGCGGATTCCCCCGTCGATCCGACGATCGAACGCATCGTCCGATTCGCGCCGACCGCCTCGTTCCACCGGTTTAGAGCCTCGCGGCGCACGAGGCGCCCGTCCTCGACGGAGGCGATGATCGATCCGATGGCGACCCCGTCGGCCCTGGCGATGTCGCCGCGCATGGCGCGTTGAAGGTCGATCTGCTCCTTGAGCCCCTCGACGATCGGGTCGCACTGTTCAATGAGCGCGTCCACCGCTCCGGCCAGGGTCTGCCTGGCCACCGAGGCGCGAGCCGGCCCGTCGTGCGATAAGCCCGCAAGCCACGTCTTGATGGGGCGACGTCCTCCGAAGGGATCCGGCCGTCGCCGTCGATCCTTTCGGATATGGCGAAAAGCGGGGCGTGGCCCAGACCGCGCTCGGCGAGCCTGTGTGAAAGGTCCGAGCGCACCTGCGCCCCGACGCCCGAGGGGACGCGGTTAAGGACCACCGCGATGACGATGTCGCGTGAAACGGCTTCGTTGAGCATCGACCAGGGAATCGCGTCGGCGTAGCGGGCCGCGCTCGTGACGAAAAGCCACAGGTCGGCGGCGGCGAGCAGCTGGGCGGCGAGGCGCCGATTGTCTTCGACGACCGAGTCGATGTCAGGAGAGTCGAGAAGCGCGATTCCCTCGGGCAGCTCCTTGCTGTCGGCCAAGGCGAGCTCGGAGTGGGCGCCGTCGTCCACGTCTGTGCTCTGCACCCTCGCCAAGCTCGGCAGAATGCTCTGATCCGCAAACCAGGCCCCGTCCTCTTCGCGGTGGACGAGCAGCGGACGCCGCGTCGTGGGCCTGATGGCTGTCGCCTTGGCCACGTTTTCGCCGAGCAGCGAGTTGACGAGCGTCGATTTGCCCGCGCCCGTCGAACCTCCGACCACGGCCAACAGCGGCGCGTCGATCCGCGAAAGCCTGGGAAGGATGTAGTCGTCAAGCTGACGAAGAACTTCGGACGTCGCTTTGGCGCCGTCCGAAGCCAAGGGCGTCTCGAGAGGGAACGAGACGTCTTCGAGGATGTCGCGCAGCGCGCCGAGCGCCTCCTCGAGTTCCTCCTGAGAAGCTATGGGAATGCTCATTTAGTCTCTTTCAACTGCGGGAAGTAATCCGATGATTCTGGCACCCATGCGTCGGGGTCGGCTTCGACCTGTTCGCCCGTACGGATGTCTTTGACCTGCTCCCCTTCGTCGGTCGAAAACCAGACGAAGGAATGCCGCGTCTGTCGGCGAACTTGATCTGTTTGCCGAATTTGGCCGCGGTTGGCGAGACGTCGGTGGGAATTCCGCGACGTCTCAACTTCATGGCTGTAGCCGTCGCGGCAGCCCTGGCGCCCTCGTCGTTGACCGCGATGAGAACGCAGGTGGGGACTTTCCTCGTCGCGCTCACCGTCGCCCTGCCGATCAAGCGCGAGACGAGCCTCGAAACTCCGATGGAAAGCCCGACGCCGGGATACGCGCGTTTGCCGTCGCTCACGAGCGAATCGTACCGCCCGCCGGAACAGATCGAGCCCAGATCCTCGTGGCCGACGAGGACGGACTCGTAAACCGAGCCGGTGTAGTAATCCAAGCCCCTGGCGATCTTGAGGTCGGCCACGACCGAGCCCGAATGAGCGCGTTGGCCTCTTCGACGAGGCGCACAAGCTCGTCAAGGCCCTCCTCGAGCAGATCCGAACGCTGCCCGAGCTCCCGAACGCGGTCGGCCACCGATGCGTCGCCTCCCGAGATGTCAGCGAGCCTGAGGGCGAGATCGGCCTGCTGCGGCGTCGTCCCCGCCTTCTCGACGAGGGTCTGGGCAACCGCGGCCGGGCCGATCTTGTCGAGTTTGTCGACGATCCGCAGCGTCTCGCCGACGTCCTCGATTCCGACCGCCTCATAAAATCCCTGGGCTATTTTTCGGTTGGAGGCCCGTATGACGACCCGCGGGATCGGCAGACCCGACAGGGCATCGACCATGACGAGGGGAAGTTCGACCTCGTTGTGGAAGGGAAGCGTCTGCTCGCCGACGACGTCGACGTCAGCCTGCACGAACTCGCGAAAACGCCCGTCCTGCGGCCTTTCCCCGCGCCAAACCTTCTGTATCTGGTAGCGCTTGAACGGAAAGTCGAGCTTTCCCGCGTGTTCCAAAACGTACCGGGCAAGCGGAACCGTCAGGTCGAAATGAAGGCCCATCTCCGAATCTTGGGACGGCCCGCCCTGCAGGCGGCTCAGGACGTAGATCTCCTTGGAGGTCTCTCCCTTGCGCAACAGCTGGTCGAGAGGCTCGACCGCGCGGGTCTCGATCCCCGAAAAACCATGCAGCTCGAAGGTGCGGCGCAGAGCGTCGAGAATGCGGTCTTCGACGATCCTGTCCTGCGGCAACCACTCGGGGAATCCGGAGAGGGGCAATCTTCATGGGGACTATTGTTCCACGATTGGCGCCCATCCCCGGCATCCGGGCGAATCGCCGGAGAGAAAGGGCGCGATTCGGTTCAATTTCAGGCCATTTCACCTGAAATTGCAAGCTTCAGATAGTGCGAACGCTCCTTTTCCCGCCCCATCGTCGAGGAAGGGCCGTGCCCGGGGAAGAAAACGGTTGCGGGATCGATCACTCCCGCCAGCGTCCGCAACGACTCCGCCGCCGCAGCGGGTCGCCCCAGGGAAGGTCCGTCCGCCCGACGCCGTCCCTGAAGAGCACGTCGCCGCTGAGCACGAGCTTCTCGCCGAAAACGCCTTCGGGGAAGACGACGGACTCGCGATCCGGATCGATCGCCCCCGACAGAAGGAAAACGCTCGAGCCCTCCGTGTGCCCCGGCGCGGGGATCGCTCGCATCGCCACGCCGGGCACGATCTGCCGGGCCCTCGTCCCTCGAAAAACTCTCGGGGAGCGCCGCGGTTCCCTTCGGCTTGATCCAGGAATGCCCGCTGGCCTCGGGGAAAACGCCCTGCCGCGGCGGGGCCCATGGCCGCCGGATCCTCCATTCTGTACAGGTCCGGGCCTGGAACGTAGACCGGCGCTTCGCCGGCAATCACCCCCGAGTCCCACACATGGTCGATGTGCCCGTGGGTGCACAGCACGCAGCCGAGGCTCAATCGCCGAGAAGCCATGGTTTCCTCGATCCATTCGGCCGACCCCGCGCCGGGGTCCACGACGAGGGCGACCCGCTGCTGCGAATCGGCGACGATGTAGCAATTCGCTTCGATGAGGGTCCGGTTGTAGCGGAGAAAGATCATGGTTGTACGCTATCGTTTTCAAGGCTTCCGTGTCGACGGGGCGGCGGCGTTCGCAGGGTGGACAGCCCGGGCGGAGGCCGCGATTTTGGTTTTACAATGTTTTCCACAACGCTGTTTCTTACGGCGCACAGTCACGCCGTCTCCCCAAGGAGCTTCTATGACCGAGTCGACCACGCCTCCGACGCCTAAGCCAATGCCGCGTCCGATCCCCAAGCCCCGTCCGGCCGGGGCCGCCAAACCGGCGCCTTCGCGAAGCGATTCCGCTGCGGCGGAGGCCGCAGCTGGGGAAGGGTGGACGACGAAGGGAACGTGTGGCTGCGCTCGGGCGACGGCGAACGCATCGTCGGGCAATATGCCGCCGAGGGGTCGAAAAAGGACGCCTTGGCCATCTACGTCCGCCGTTACCTTGATTTGAAGCTCAGCTCGCCCTCATCGAGGCGCGGGTGGAAACGGTCAACCCCGAAGAGTCCGCCTCGGCGCTGCGAGCTTTCGACAAGCAAATCGCCAATCCTTCGGCCGTGGGCGACATCGAGGGGCTGCGAAATCGCTCCGCCGCCCTCGCCTCCCGAATTTCAGTGCTTCGAACCGAGCACAAAGCCAAGCGCGAACAGGCAAAGGCCGAAGCGCGCGCGCAGCGCGAGGCGCTCGTCGAACGCGCCGAGGCCATTGCGGCCTCGGTCGACACGCCGATCAACTGGAGGGACACGCGGGCAGAGCTCATGGAACTTTTTCGAACGTTGGAAAGACGCGCAAAAGAACGGCCCTCGCATCAGCAGGGTCCACGAACGACGCATTGTGGAAGCGCCTTTCGCACGCACGCAAGGTGTTTGAGGACGCCCGCAGAGCGTTCTTCGCCAAACTCGAGAAGGAGCGCGCACACGTCGTCGCCGCGAAAGAACGGCTCATCAGCGAGGCCGAGGCGATCGCTCAGTCAACCGACTGGCGTGAGACGAGCAACGAAAATGCGGCGCCTCATGGACGAATGGAAGGCAGCGGGAAGGGCGTCCAAACACGACGACAGCAAGCTGTGGGAGCGTTTTCATGGCCGCGCGGGAGGTCTTTCTTTTCCGCGCGTTCGGCGCACCACGCCGCCGTCGACCAGGAGTTCGCGAGCAATCTCGCCGCCAAGCTCGAGTTGCTGGCCGAGGCGGAGGCCCTTCTGCCCATCGACGACATCGACGCCGCCCGGGCGGCCTACCGCGACATCGGCGAACGCTGGGAGGCCATCGGCATGGTGCCGCGTTCCGACTATCCGAGGGTCGAGGGCCGAGATGAAGCAGATCGCGGACGAGATCCGCCGCGCCGAGGACGAGCGGTGGCGACGGACGGATCCGGAGAAAAAGCGGCGTTCGACCGGCATGGCGGCCCAGCTGGAAGCCCTCATCGCCGAACTCGACGGGGAAATAGCCGCCGCGAAAGAAGCCGGGGACGAGGCCAAGGTCAAAGAGCTCAACGAGGCCCGGCAGGCCCGGCAAGCCTGGCTCGACCAAGTCAACTCGGACCTCTGACGCTTTCTCTCCCTTCCCTCTCTCCGCTGCGGATTCGAACGCTACCGGGGCCGTCTGGCTGGAGTGCCTTCGGGACAAGGCTCAGCGCGGCTGGAATGCCTTTGACGGACCGTTGTGCACAGGCTGAGGGCAGACAACGCGGCGATCGCTTCTTTTGATGTAAAACGGTTTGCCATGAAAACGTGGAGGCCCGCGCAACTGGCCAGAGGCGCCCAGACGCTCGTGCGCGAAAATCTGGCCGTGGAGTATGCGCCGGGGCGCATTGTCGCTGCGGACCTCGCAGCGACGCCGGCCATGCGAGCCCGGCTGGTGTGCCCCCTGCTGCCCGACGGTTCGACGCCCGCGACGCTGACCGCTGCGTGGATTTACACGGGATGGTGGCCGCCCTCCCGGCTCAGGCGTCTGTGTGCGGCTCACCCGACGAGCCGCCACCACTGCGTCGTCTACCGCGCGCAGCTCGAAAAGGAGTATTCCCGGGAGCTCGGGGGTTTCACCGTTCCGACGACGGCGCGAACAGCCTTCGACCTGCTCGCGCTCGAAGAGCCCGGCGTCGCCGTCGAATGCGTCATACGCCTTATGCGCGGCGGCCTCAACCCGGAAGATCTGCAGCTGCACAGCAAACGCGAAAGGCGGCGTCGGGGCGCGCCCTTCGCCCGAAGGGCGGCCAAGGCACTGGAAGCCTACATCGAGGAAACGAGGTAGCCTAAGCTCGCCTTTCGCTGCCCTTCTTCGAGCCGGTCACGCGGTAGGCGTCGTAGACTCCGTCCACTTTCCGAAACTCGCGCAAAATGCGCTCCAGGTGCGAAGGTTCGGCCATTTCGAAAGTGAAGCTCAACTCGACATCCTCTCCTTCGTGGTCGTCATCGTTCCCTGGAGGACGTTGATTCCGTGCTCGGACAGAACGCGGGAAAGGTCGGAGAGCAGGCCCTGCCGGTCAAGCCCCTCGATTTGCACCTGGACGAGATACGTCGCCTCCGAGCCTTCCGACCAGGCGACGTCGATGAAACGCTCCGGCTCCCGCTTGAGGGGCAGCACGTTCGGACAATCTACTCGGTGGACCGACAAACCGTTCCCCCGCGTGACGAAGCCGACGATCGCATCGGGAGGGACGGGCGTGCAGCACTTGGCAAGTTTGACGAGGACGTCGCCGGAGTCCATGGATTCGACGATGACGGCGGAATCGCCGCTGGCGCCGGAGCGGTGGGCGATTCGCGTGGGCGTCACCGCTTCGGACAGCGTCTCTTCGACGCCTGGCTCGCCGCCCTGCGTCTGTATGAGCCGTCTGACCACCGTTTCGGCTGAGATGACTCCTTCGCCGATCGCGGCGTACAGATCGGTCACATCGTTTTTATTGAGGTCTTGCGCAATGCCGCGGAGCGTGTCGTGGCTCATCAGCCGCTGAACCGGCTGGTTTTTCCGGCGGATCGCTTTGGCGAGCTTGTCTTTCCCGGAATCGACGGACTCTCGCGGCGCGAATAGCTTGAACCACGCCTTGATCTTCGCCCGTGCCCGCTGGGAGGCGACGAAATCAACCATCCGCGGGACGGCCCGGCGTCGGGATTCTTCGCCGTGATGATCTCAACGTTGTCGCCGGATTCGAGGCGGTGGTCGAGGGTTACGAGCCGGTCGTTGACGCGCGCGCCGACGGTGTGATGCCCCACTTCCGTGTGGACGGCGTACGCGAAATCGACCGGCGTTGACCCCGAGGGAAGCTCAAAAACCTCCCCTTGGGGGTGAAAACGTAGACCTGGCTCCCGGAGATCTCGTATCGAAGCGAGTCGAGAAACTCCGTCGGATCGGCCGTGTCGCGCTGCCAATCGACGAGCTGGCGGAGCCAGTTGAGCTGGGTCTGCTCTTCCGACGTCGGTCCGATGCCGCCCTTGGACCGCCCCGCGTCCTCCTTGTACCGCCAATGGGCGGCGACTCCGTACTCGGCCCGCTTGTGCATGTCGTAGGTGCGGATTTGGATCTCCATCGTCCGCCCGCCCGGGCCGATGACCGTCGTGTGAATCGACTGGTAGAAGTTGAACTTCGGAGTGGCGATGTAGTCTTTTGATCCCTGCCTTGGATCAGGGGTGAATGCGGTGTTGGCGACGCCGAGGGCCGCATAGCGTCGGCGATCGTCTCTACCAGCACGCGCACGCCCACGAGGTCGTAAATGTCCTCGAAGTCTTTTCCGCGGAGGATCATCTTCTGATAGATCGAATAATAGTGTTTAGGCCGTCCAGTGATCGTGCACTTGATCTTGGCGTTTTTTTCAGCTCGCTCTCAAGGATGTCGCGCACCTGGAGAATGTACGCCCTCGCGTTCGGGAGTCCCTGTCTGTGACGAGCCTTTCAATCTCGCCGTAGACGGTGGGATAAAGGACTTTGAAAGACCGGTCTTCAAGCTCCCACTTGATCGAGTTCATTCCCAGACGGTGGGCCAGAGGGGCGTATATTTCGAGAGTTTCGCGGGCCTTGCGCCTGGCGCCTTCAGCCGAGACATACTTCCAGGTGCGGGCGTTGTGGAGACGGTCGGCGAGTTTGATGAGCAGGACGCGGATGTCCTTCGACATTGCGATGACCATTTTTCGCACAGTCTCCGCCTGCGCCGCCTCGCCGTACTCGACCTTGTCAAGCTTCGTGACGCCGTCGACGAGCACTTCGACTGCGGAGCCGAATTCCCTGCGCAGGTCGGAGAGCTGGTAGTCGGTGTCTTCGACCGTGTCGTGCAGGAGCGCGCCGATGATCGTGTCTTCGTCCATTCCCCAGTTCCGCAAGGATCGTCGCGACGGCGACGGGATGGGTGATGTACGGCTCTCCCGACTTGCGCGTTTGGCCCTCATGGCAGTGATCAGCCACTTCGAAGGCGTGGAGGATTCTGGATTTGTCGACGCTTTTCGTTCCGAGGGCGCGCATAAGAGGCTCGAGCGTGGACGGAATCTGCGGTCCCGACCTGCCCGCAAGCCAGCTCAGACGCGATCGAAGGCGCGGGCTCGATTCCCCATGGCATCCCCTTTCCCAGAACAATATGGTTATAGCACTCTGGAGAGCGGATATAAAACGATGGCGGTCACAGACCGTCATCGTCGATCAATAGGTGAGAACCGCATCCACTTCGCGTCCCGCAAGCCTTTCGCGCCCTCCGAGTTCGCGAAGCTCAATGAGGACGCACAATCCAGTCGGAACGCCGCCCGCCCTTTCTATGAGCTCAAAAGCGGCGTTGGCAGTTCCGCCCGTCGCGAGGACGTCGTCGATCACGAGGACCCGCTGTCCATCGGAAACAGTGAAAGGCTGCAGCTCCATTCGGGCAGAACCGTATTCCAGGTCGTAGTCCACTCCGACGACGGGGCCCGGAAGACGCCCGCCCTTTCGCACCGTCAGCATTCCCACGCCCATCTCTATGGCGAGCGGGGCGCCCAGAATGAATCCTCTCGATTCCAGCCCCGCGACGGCGTCCACCTGGCCCCTGTAGCGGTCGGCTATCGTCTCGATGAGAACCTTAAATGCCTGAGGATCGGCTATGAGCGGCGTGATGTCGCGGAAAAAGCACGCCGGGCGCCGGAAAGTCCGGGACCTCTCGCAGGTGGGATTCAACGAGGGACACTGCGTCCAAAGGGAAGACGGATTGACTGCTCACTTCTTCTTCCTGTTCTTGCGGTGGGGCTGAGCCGCCGTCCCTAAATGCCGCCCCGGCGTGCGGATGACGTGCCCCGCGTGCACCACCATGTCCTCTTCCTCCTCGCTGGAGATCTCTCGCCGGCCGCCCTGCGCTCGGCAATTCGCTCCCTGAGCTCTCCGCGTGCCTTCTCAACCTTCTCGGTGTGCTGGCGGATCTTCGGATCGAGATGGGCCAGCTGCACGGCGATGGGCGAGGCGATGAACATAGAGGAGAGCGTCGAGAGAATCATGCCGACGAACATGACGAGGGCGAGATCCCGCAGCGTGCCGGCGCCCAAAAAGTAGGTGCCGATGAAAAGGATTGAAACGACGGGCAAAAGGCTCGTGACCGAGGTGTTGAGCGATCGAATGAGAGTCTGGTTGACCGCGAGGTTCACGGATTCTGCGAAGGTGTAGTCGCTGCGACAAAAGCTTCGCAGAGTTCTCCCAGCACCTTGTCGAAGACGACGACGGTGTCGTAAAGAGAATAACCGAGGATCGTGAGCAGGCCGATGATCGTAGACGGGGTGACCTCGAATCCGAAGAGGGCGTAGACGCCTATGGTGACGACAAGGTCGTTGAAAAGCGCGAGAATCGCGCCGGCGGCATTGCGCCAGCTTCGGAAATAGAGGGTCAGGCCCAAGGCGACGGCGACAAGGAAGGCAATGAATCCCTTTGAGCGCCTTCGAGGAGATGTCCTGCCCCCACGTCGGTCCGATGAAGGTCGAGGCGACGTTCGACGGAGCGACCTTGTAGGACTTGGCCAACTCGGAGCGCACGGTCCTGACGCTGTCGTCGCTCAGCTTCGTTTCGGCCGTCTGGATTCTCAGCGTCGAATCGCCCACCTGGACTACGCGGGCGGCGTCGTCTTTGGCATAGCGTCTCATGATGTCGGCCGCCGGTTTCTGATCGGTGACCTTCGTCCGCGAGACCGTGAACTGGGAGCCGCCGGTGAACTCAATGCCCAGGTTAAGACCCTTGACTGCGAGGGTGACCGCAGAGATCGCGATGAGGGCCAGCGAGATGGCGAACCAGTACTTCCTCTTGGCGATGAAAGGAAAAGAACGCCGTCCCGTGTACAGATCGTTGCCGATGGAGCTTTTAGACATCGCCGTTCCCCTTCCCTTGCGCGGCATGTCCGCCGAAGCCGTTCTTTCGGGCTTCCTCGCGGGCTTTCCTGCGTCGGAGCGCCTTTCTCTCCGCCAGGGAAAGGCCCTTTTCCTCTTCGGGCAGCTCTTCGCGACGCTTCGGGCCGGAGGCCTCGTCGCCTTTCGCAAAGTCCGCTTCGGCGCTGGCCGCGCCGGCCTCTTCCGCCGCGGCCTTTCGAGAAGAAGCTGAGTCCCTGGGAGAAAAACCGGCGTCCTTTCGAGAGCGACGAGAGGAGGCTCCGATGTTTTCGGAGGAAGCCTCCGGCGAGCGGGTTCCGGGGGCGTCCGCGCCGTCGTTCTCCGAATACTCGGTGACGACGACGGCCGTGTCGACAGCCGAGCCGGACGATTCCTCGTCCACGACGAGTTTGACGTCCATGTGGCGGTCGCTGCGGCGGCGGAAGGATCCTCGTCCGCTGTACGCGGGGGCGTTGCCCAAGGCGATGGCGCTCATGCCAGACCACCGGTGCCCCTCGCCGAAGAAGCTGCCGCGGACGAGGATCGCCATGACCGGGTAGGTGAACATGACCACCACGATGAGATCGAGAATCGTCGTCAATCCGAGAGTGAATGCGAAACCTCGAACCGAGCCGACGGCGAGGAAGTAGAGGACCAGCGAGCACAGCAGATTCGTGCCGTCGGCGACGTAGATCGTCCGCTTGGCCCTGTGCCATCCGTGCGCGACCGCAGCTCTGACCGAGCGTCCCTCTCGGATCTCGTCGCGTATTCGCTCGAAGAAGACGATAAAGGAATCCGCGGTGATGCCGATCGATATGATGAAGCCGACGACGCCCGCCATAGAGAGCCGATAGCCGATGATCCACGACATCAATGCGACGATGAGGTAAGAGAGCCCGGTTGCCAACGCGATCGAGCCGATGGCGACTATTCCCAGCCCGTGATACGTCCACAGAAGGTAAAGGGCGAGCAAAACGACGCCGATCGCCCCGGCGATGAGGCCGCCTCGCAGCGATTCGGAGCCGAGGGTGGCGGATATCTGCTCCTCCGACTGAACGTTGAATTTCAGCGGAAGCGATCCGAAACTCAGCTGGTTCGCGAGCGTCTTGGCGGTCTGGTCGGTGAAGGAGCCCGAAATCTGTGCCTGACCGCCCGAAATGACCTCGCTCGGGGCGGCAGAGGAGATGACCGACCCGTCGAGGACCACCGCAAATTGATTCTTAGGCTGCTGAAGCTTGACGAGACGGCGGGTCACGTCGGCAAAAGCCTTCGTCCCCTTGGAGTCGAATTGAATCTGAACGATCCACTGGTTGCTTCTCTGGTCGAATCCAGAGGAGGCCTTCGTCAGCTGGGTCCCCTCGATCTCAGCCGGGCCGAGGATGTACTTCGTCGCCTGGCCCCGTGAGCGGTCGCAGGCCACGAGCGGCTTCTTCGGGTCGTCGACGACGTTCAACTTCGACGACGGCTTGGTGCAGTCCAAAATCGCGGCGTCGTAGGCGACCTTCTCTGTAATCCAGTTCTCCGCGTCCGAGGCGTTGGCCGGCTTGGACTTCGGTTGGTCGGAGATCTTGCCGTCGTGGTTCTGATCCGCCCTTTCCCTGGCCACTTTCTTCAGCTCTTCGGCGCCGTACGTCGCCTTGGGATCGGGGGTCGGCGTCGCCGACGCGGAAGGGCTCGGGGAGGCAGAAGGGCTTGCGCTAGCCGAGGGGCTGGCGCTTTTCTGCGCTTCTTTCTGCGCCTTGTCGATGTTCGCGACCTTCGCTGGAGTGAGCGAGCCCGCGTCGCCGGCGATCGCAAGCACGGGGCGCATGCGCATGACCGCGGACGTGCGGACAAGCCTGAGAGTCTGCTCCGACGGCCTGCCCGGAGGCCCACGATGATGTTCTTGCCGCCCTGGGAGCTGATCTCAGCCTCGGCCACGCCAGAGGCGTCGACGCGCTGGCGGATGACCTCGATCGCCTGATTGACGTCGGACTGGGTGATCTCCGAGTTGTCAGTCGTCTCGGGGGTGAGGATGATCTGGGTGCCGCCTTGAAGGTCAAGGGCGAGCTCAGGAGCCCACTTGGAAGATTTGCCCCAGCTTCCGATCGTCAGCGTCGCGAGGAGCGCGACGATCATCAGCATCAACAGGACGAGGCGTTTCCGGGGCACCTCGGAGGAACGCGTTGCGGTGCGCTTTGCCATACGTGTGCTTTTCTATCGATCCGATGAGAAGGGTGAGGACGGCTTGGGACGGTCCTCGTCCGGCGCGGCGGACTCGGCTTCGACGTCGGCCTCGGCCTCGTCGTCCTCGGAATCGACTTCCTCGGATTCCGCCAACGGAAGCTCGGCCGCCCTCGAAATCGCACGCCGGTCCCAGACGGTCTCGTCGCCGGCCGGGCTCAGGAGCGTGACGGCGTCGCCGTCGATGTCGACGATCTTTCCGTAAAATCCGGCAGTCGTCATGATGTCCTTGCCGACCACGATGATCTCTTCCCGCTCTTGGTTGAGGCGTTCGCGGGCCTTGCGTCCGGAGTAGGACATCCAGAAGAACAAAATCACCATGCCGACGAGGAGGGCGATCATTGTCGGATCCATTCCGAAGTCTCCTAGCTGTAAAAAGACACGTACCCGCACAAGTGTACGCGCGCTTGCTCTCCGGGGGGAAGCACAACCTGGCTCTCGGACGAAATTCACTTTCGGGCGACGCCGATTTCCAGGCTGCCGGCAGCCGGCGGCAGCAAAGCAGGCATGCGGCTGGGCGGCGCGCGCCTTCAGGCGGACATCTGCTCTCAATCGGCGCACGCCCGTCAGCCGAAGAGCGTCTCCTCCGGCGCCGGGCCGGGCAGGCCTAGGTGGTCGAAGGCCAGACGCGTGGCGGCCCTGCCGCGCGGCGTTCGCACGAGGAAGCCCTCGCGAACGAGGTAGGGCTCGGCGACCGTCTCGACCGTTTCGGGCTCCTCCCCACGGAGACCGCAGAGTGGTGAGCCCCACAGGCCCTCCCCTGAACCTCACGCAGACGGCTTCGAGGACGGCGCGGTCGAGCCTGTCGAGCCCGCGCCTGTCGACTTCGAACACGTCGAGCGCGGCGCGCGCGGCGGTCAGATCGAGGACGCCGTTTCCGCGAACTTGCGCCCAATCCTGCACGCGTCTGAGCAGCCTGTTGGCGATTCTCGGCGTGCCGCGCGAGCGCGAGGCGATCTCGTGCGCCGCGTCGGCTTCGAGGTTCGCCTGGAGCTTGACGGCGTTGCGGGTGACGATGAGGGCGAGCTCTTCCTCCTCGTAATACTCGAGGTGGCCGGTGAAGCCGAAGCGGTCGCGCAGCGGAGCCGGGAGGAGGCCGGCGCGTCGTCGCCCCCACCACCGTGAAGGGCGGCAGCGGAAGCGGGATCGACGTTGCGCCGGGCCCTTTGCCGACCATGACGTCCACCCTGAAATCCTCCATCGCCAGGTAGAGCATCTCCTCGGCCGTGCGGGCGAGACGATGGATCTCGTCGATGAAAAGGACGTCGTTCTCCTGCAGGGAGGAAAGCACGGCGGCCAGGTCTCCGGGATTCTGAATCGCCGGGCCGGAGGTCAGGCGCAGCGAGCCGTTGACCTCCGCGGCGATGATCATCGACAGCGTCGTCTTGCCCAGCCCCGGCGGGACCCGAAAAGCAGGACATGGTCCGGGGTCTTCCCCAGGGCCACGGCCGCTTCGAGCACGAGCGAGCTGGGAGCGCACGGTTTCTGGCCGACGAATTCGCTGAGCTGGCGCGGGCGCAGCGCCGCTTCGGCCGCGCGTTCGGATTCGAGGCCGCCGGCGAGACAATGCCTTTCGAATCCGCGTCCGGGCTTTTCGAGTCCGCCACCGGCTACCTCCCGGCCCCGAGGATTTTCAGGCTGGCGCGCAGGAGTTCGGGGACCTCCGCCTCGGGCGTCGCCTTTTCGACCTGGGAGAACGCGCTTTCGGCGTCGCGCTCGAGAAGCCGAGCCCGACGAGCGCCGCGACGACGTCGCCGGACCGAGCATTCGAAGAAGGCGCCTCAAAGTCGCCTCCCCGCCGAGGCCCAAGCTTCGCCCCGATCTCCAGGACCAAACGCTGGGCGCCTTTCTTTCCGACGCCGGAGACTCGCGTGAGGGCTGCGATGTCGGCGTTGGCCACAGCCTGACGCAGCTGGTCGGGAGTCAAGGTCGCGAGAATGGTGAGCGCGAGCTTCGGCCCGACCCCCGAGACGGTTTGAAGCACGTCGAAAACCTCCCGCTCGTCGGCGTCGGCGAAACCGAAAAGGGTCATCGAATCTTCGCGCACCACGAGCGAGGTGTGGACAAACGCCTCCTGCCCCACGCGCAATCCCGCCAAGGTGGCGGGCGTCGCCTGGACGGCGTATCCGACGCCGCCGGCTTCGATCACCGCCGCCGTCGGCTCAACGCTGAGAACATTTCCCCGCAGCGCCGCTATCATCGGCCCTCCTCCGCATCGACCCTTTCGAACTTTTGTTTGCAGATTAAGACTACACGTCATTCTTGGCGGCGGGCGCAACCGCGCCGTGGCGTCGCGACATCCGCTCGGCGCCGGCCCACATTCTCTGAGCGGGAGTGAGGTCGCCGCCGGTCGCCCGCGGCAGCGTCCCGCGCCGCCGTGCTGCGCCCGGTCGGGTTCCGCGTCGGAAAAGCGCCGCCGCGCCAAGAATGGGCGATGGCGATGGCGACGGCGTCGGCCGCGTCGGCGGGCCGCGGAAGGCTGGCAAGCCCGAGAATCCGTTGAACGCATGACCTGCACCTGACGCTTGTCCGCACGCCCGCTCCCGGTCACCGCGGCCTTGACCTCCGAAGGTGTGCATCCCGAGGCGCAATCCCGCCCTCGCCGCCGCAAGCACGACGATCCCCGCCACCTGCGCGGTGCCGGTGACGGACCTGACGTTGGACTGGGCGAAGACCCTTTCGACGGCGACGACGTCAGGCTTGAAGGCGTCGATGACCTCCTGGAGCCCGTCGGCGATTATGAGAGGCGCTTGTGCGGGAGCCAGTTCGGCGGGCGAGCGCACAACCCTCATGTCGACCAGGCTCACTCGCCTGGCGCCCCGGCATCGACCGTCCCCATTCCGCACCGGGTCAATCCCGGATCGACGCCGAGCACGCGCACGTCAGCCCTCGGCCTCCAGCTCGGCCATGACCGCTTCGGGGATGTCGAGGTTTGAGAAGACGTTTTGGACGTCGTCGCAGTCTTCGAGCGCGTCGATGACCCTGAGCGCCTTTCGGGCCCCTTCGGCGTCGACCTCCACCTTCATGGAGGGACGAACTGGACCTCGGCGGAGTTGTATTCGATTCCGGCGTCCTGGAGGGCCGACCGCACGGCGACGACGTCGCCGGGCTCGCAGTGAGACCGAGAACGACTCGCCTTCGTCCTCGACTTCCTCGACGCCGGCCTCGAGCACCGCCGCGAGGACGTCGTCCTCGCTCAAGCCCTCGGAGGAACCTCGACGACTCCCTTTGCGGGCGAACATGTAGGCCACCGAGCCGGGGTCGGCGAGCTGCCCGCCGTTGCGGGTCAGGGCGACGCGCACTTCGGACGCCGCGCGGTTGCGATTGTCCGTCAGGGCATTCGATGAGGACGGCGACGCCGCCCGAGGCGTAGCCCTCGTAGGTGATCGACTCATAGTTGACCGCGTCTGCGCCGTCTCCCGAGCCTCGCTTGACCGCGCGATCGATGTTGTCCGCCGGAACCGAGTTGCGTTTGGCCTTCTGAATGGCGTCGAAGAGGGTGGGGTTGCCCGCGGGGTCGCCTCCGCCCGTGCGAGCGGCGACTTCGATGTTCTTGATCAAGCGGGCGAAGAGTTTGCCTCGCTTGGCGTCGTTGGCAGCCTTCTTGTGCTTGGTCGTGGCCCACTTCGAGTGTCCTGACACTGGGTTCTCCTCGGTTCGTAGTTTTCCAAGGGGTATTCTACCGGCTTCAGCAAAATGCCGCGCGGGCGAAACGGCGGCTTCGCCTTCGACGCCGGTGCGCTCCGTCACGCGCTTCTTCCCAGTTCCTCCGCAGAGCCGCCCAAGCGTCTCCTCTTTGAACTGGACACAGTCGCTTGCCGGCCGCTGGACACAGCGACCTTAAGGCGTCCGGCCTCCGCCGCCGGTTCGGAACTGCGGCCGTCCCTGAGGCGGGGGCGCGGCGGGCGGATAGTCCGCGTCAGACTGCTGTGGAGGACGGTAGCTGCCGGAGCCAGCCTGCTGCAAGTTCTGCTGAGGATGCCCCTGGGGGCGCGGCTGGCCGTCGGGACGCGGCTGTCCATTGTGTCCCGTCATGCCCGTTCCGCGACTGGCTTTTTCGAGCTGACTCGCCGCTGAGATGACCTCGCGGCTGGGACCTGCTCGAGATTGGCCTCGCGGCTGAAACTGGCCTCCCGGCTGAGCCTGCGGCTGGACCATGACGCGGAGGCTGCATTCGCCCCGGAGAAGCTTGCGGAACGGACGCGGGCTGATGGCGCTGCGGACGCCCAGGGGACGGTGCCTGCGGACGGCCCGGAGTCGGCGCGGACGATCCCGCCGAAGGCGACTGAGACTGACCCGCCGAGGCCGACTGCGAACTGGGCCGCAGGGAGCGGCTTGCGGATGAGCCGGGTGGCGTGCGCCGGGGCGGGGAGCGGCCTGAATCGGGGCGGGAGCCGACGCCGGGGCCGCGTTGGGCTTCGACGTCGTCGAAGGAAGGAAAAACGCTGCGCAATTTCAGAAATGAACGACATTCTTTCGCGTTCGCGCTTGATGACGGCGAGGTCCGGGGACTTTTCGTTGTCTGCCAGGAGAGCCCTGAAGAAACCGGCCTGAAGCAGCTCGCTCTGGTACCGCCGCATGGCCTTGCGGCCGTCTTGAGCCACTCCCCCGCTCGCCGCGAGGCGCTCGCCCGCCCAGGCGACGGCCCGGGACCTCAGGCTGGACTTCATCAGCATCGTCTCGTCTTCTTTGCCGATGAAACCGTCGGCGACAAGCAGGCGTATCCCGCGTTTTACGGTGGTTCGTTGGAGATTTTTGACCACTATGATCATCGCAATCGCGGAGATGTAGACCGGGATCTGGATGAGGATTCTTGTCCAGGTGTCCTCGGCGATTCGGATGATTGCAGAGAAGTTGTGGCTCGCGTGCAGCCCGGCGGCCATGGCGTATCCCGCAAGCCCAAGCGGAAGGACGAACAGCCAAGAAAGCCTCTGGGTGGCTGCAAGCCCTATGAGCAATCCGGTAATCGCCGTGCATATGGGATGGACGAAAGGCGAGGCCACCGCGCGTATGACTATGGTCTGCTCCCAAAACGTCCTGGAGACATGTCAATCCCGGCTTGCTTTATGAAGGTGTTTTTTTGACGTCGGCTTTGGCGAAATAGAGGATGTTCTCGGTGAAGGCGAAACCCTGCCCCGATGAGCGTTCCGTAAATCATTCCGTCGATGGGCCCGTTGATGTACTTCTTCAAGAAAAATGAACATGAGGAGGATCCCGAGGCCCTTGGCTCCCCTCTTCGACGACGCCGGCTCCGACCGCAGTGCTGCAGAATGTCTAACAGCAGGGGGCCGCCATCGCCTTTTATATTGGGTATTCCGCCGTCTTCGAAGCTGAGCTGACGGTTCTCAATCAGCCACTTCTCATCTCATTGCCCCACCACTTGTTGCCCTTGAAGGCGAGGTAGACGGAGACGCCGGCGCCCCAGCCGAGAGAGGACGTAGAAGAGGATGGGCTCGGGCTCCCATCTGTCGATCCATCGGACCAGGGCGATGATGAGCAGGAGCGGGATGAGTGCGACGATCGCAAGTTTGAGGATGCTCGTGGTGTTCTCAAACTTCTGAGAGGCCTTCTCGCCCAGAGACTGATATTGCTCTTCGATCATGTCGTTGATGAGCTCGAACGAGACGATGATCGCCATCACGGCAAGCACGATGATGCATATTGCGAAGACGAGCGAACCCGGCGTCCATCGCCCGGGAAGGTTGAGGCGCCGAGGCTGGGCCTTTACCCTGTCCGTACCCTTGCGGGTAGGCCGGGGGCGCATGTTTCCCGGAGCTCTGGGGATACAGCTGGGCGGGAATCCGCCCGCCCGGCGCGTACTGCTGATGTTGAGCCACGTCCATTCCTTTTCAACGTTCCACCGTGCATCCTAATCTGGGAAGGAAAGCCCACGCGACTCTGGGAGGCACTGGGGAGACGGCCCTACTCCAGCGCCCTGTCCGTGACATTTCTGACGATTCCGTCCCATTCGGGCCACCATGTCTCGATCAAGTCGGACAGCCCCACAGGATAGAAGGTCTCGCCCTTTGCTTCGGCCTCGCGGATCTCCGCCGGGCGCCACCACCGAAACTCGTCGAGCGTCTCCCGCTCCGCGGCCGTCAGATCGTACCCCGGCCTGGCCGAACGCGCCTCTTCCCCGCTCACCGCGAGGATGAAAAACACTTCGTCTTGCCTCACGGTTCGCGCGGCAAACCGAAACTCGTCGCTGCGCAGCAGCACCGGCCCGACGAGCCGCGAGGGGTCGGCGCTTACGCCAGTCTCCTCGCGCAGTTCGCGCACGGCGCCTCGCGGGGGCCTTCCTCGCCCAAACCGCCGCCCACGGTGAACCACCATGAATGGTCGACGTCGTCGAAGTCGTGGCCGTGCACGAGAAGAACGCGCCCCTCGGGATCGAAGACGACGACGCGCGCAGCCCGCCTATGGGGAACGCCGTCGGCGTCCGGAGACCACTCGTCCAGCCAGCTGTCGCGGACCTTGCCCGACGGCTCCCCCGCGCGGCCCACGCCCTTTTCGACCCTCATCCCCCGGAGTGCCGGCGGATTGACGACGCTGTTCGCCCGATCCGTTCCAGGCGCGTCGGCGCCGTCGCCCGCCCCTCAAACGGCGGCATATTCCCGCTTCCGCCCGTCGCCTCAGATCCCGGCATGCTGCGCCTGGCCTTTCGCCGGCGTCGTGAACACTCTGCGCAATTCGGTGATGTACTCCAAGCGCTCGGCCTCCTTGCGCCGGACCTGCTCCGTGTGCGCGGTGCGCCGCTGAACGTTGATGCTCCTCGTGTACCCGAGGTGAATGAGCTCGTTTTGGAAGGAGCGCATGGCCTTGCTCCCCGCTTCGACGGTTCTGCCCAGTTCGGCCGCGGACGCTCCCGCCCACAGGCGGGCCTTCCGACGGTTGACGAGGCTCATGACCATGCGCACCTCGTTGGCGCTGAGCCACCCCGCCTGCGAGTATTCGACGAGGCCCCTGTGGACGTCTCGCCGCTGCATCCCCGCGACGAAGTAAATGAGGACGGCCGCGCCGATGTAGACGGGAAGCTGGAGCATCATGCGCGTTGCCGGCTCGTCGGCGAATCGTTTGATCGAGGAGTAATTGTGGAGGCCGTGCAGCAAGGCGGCCAGCGCGCAGCCGACGATCGCCATGGGGAAGATCGCGACGTAGGGCTTTCGCGACGTCGTGGCCAAGCCGACGAACAGACCCGTGATGGCGGTCGCAAGCGGATGGACGAGCGGCGTGAGAATCGCCCGGGCGAAGAAAAGGGAGCCTATCGTCCACGTCTCCATGCCGGAGAGGTCCACGGAGCCGCCCACGGTCTCGGCCACCGAGGCCCTGGCGAAATAGAGGATGTTCTCGGTGAAGGCGAAGCCCATCCCCACGAGGAGGCCGTAGACGAGGCCGTCCATCGGCCCGTTGACGTACTTGTTGAGCGCGAAGAATATGACGAGCAGGCCGAGGCCTTTGGCGGACTCCTCGATGATCGCCGCGCCCACGGCTTTCGTCATAACGTCGTACTGGGCGCTGTTCGCCGCCATGCCGAGGACGCGCTGCGACCACCACCCGTTGCCGTCGAATGAGACCAGCACGGAGACCCCGGCGCCCCATCCTATGGCGATCACGTACATGACGACCGGCTCTGGGCTCCCAGCGATCGATGAACCACACGGCGGCGCCGATCACCACGGCAGGGACCAGCGCAAGGCAGATGAGAAGCGGGTACGGGACGTCCTCTTCGTACTTGTGGCCGGAGCTGCGCGAAGCGTAGTCGAACAGCGCCTGGGTCTGGTCCTTGATCAGCCCGAAGGCGAGAGTGAGGGCGACGACGGTCACCCCGACCAAAATCACGCATGCCACAAGCGTCTGCCACGACCAGTTCGGGGACAGCCGCCATTTGGGGACCGGCGCGACCCGGCCCTCCGGCGGCCCCTGCCGGGCCGGGCGAGGCCGCTGCGAAGGCGGCGCCCCGGCATCGGCTTGACTCGGCGGAAATTGTACGGGCCCTTCGTCTCATCCGGGGCGGCGGCGGCCCCGCCGTCCGGCTCGACGAGTTTCCGAGGCTCGTCGTCAATCGCCTCGGACTCAGGCAAGCCGAAACCGGGGACGGCCTCGAGACCGGGGACGTCTCCGGTTCGTCGATCGCCCTCAGACTCGGGCGAGCCGGAAAGCTGGAGGATCCTGTGGGATGAACTGGTCTGTCACGCAACCCCTCACTCGTCGTCGATGTCCACGGTGGCGGGCGTCGGAGCCCGCCCTGCAAGGAAGAAAAAGCCGAACGTAAAAGGACCTGCGAACACGTCGTATCTGATCGACGTGCGAATTGTGGAACGTTCGGGTAAGGCGCACGTCGAGGCGGGCTCGGGAAAGTTTGTCGAGAAGCGGTTTGGACTCGGCCGAGACGTCCTCTTCTTCGAGCTCGTCTACCGTGAGCCTGAGTGTTCGCGACATGGAGGATTCGATCGTCCGTCGGTCGGAGGCCGCGCCTCGGGCCACGTCGAGCGGCAGGCCGTCCAGGCCGTCGTCGACGATCGGATTGATGCCCTCGCGCAGGCAGGCGTCCGCCGCATCGGTCAAAAGGATGGATGCGGCGACGTCCAACCCGCCCTCGGCCGCGAACTCCCGGGCGTACTCCGCCCTGGCGTGGAGAGCGAGCTCGAGGGCCCTGCGAGATTTGACGACGGTCTGATGAAGCCGGTCGAGGCGGCGAGCCGCGAGCGTGAGATAGACGATGAGCAGGCCCGCCAGCACGCACGCTACGGCGAGAAGCGACGGGAAATTCAATCCTCCACCTCCATTCCGGCCGTGCGAACGGCGGTTTCGTATACCGCGTAGATCTGCGAGGCGACTGTGTGCCAGTCGTATCTTCCGGCCTCTTCCTGGGCGGAGGCTGTGACAGAGGCCCGTTTGGCCGGATCGGCTATGGCCTCGACGACCGCGCCGGCCAAACCGTCCGGGTCCTCGTTGGCGAATTGCGATCCGAAGGCTCCGTTGCCCAAGACAGCCCTGAACGCGGGAATGTCCGAGGCGACGACGAAGCTTCCGGCGCTCATCGCCTCGACGAGGATGATTCCGAAGGACTCTCCCCCGGTGTTCGGAGCGAGATAGACGTCCACGGAGGAAAGAAGGGCCGCCTTGTCTGCGTCGGAGACGCCTCCGAGGAACTCCACGGCCTCGGCGTGCGGGCCGAAAAGCCGCCTGGCCTCGTCGATGTCTCCCCGTCCCGCGACGAAAAGGCGGACGCCTGGAAGCGCCTCGCGGACGGCCGGGAAAGCTCGGGCGACCACGGGAAGCCCCTTGCGAGGCTCGTCTATTCTCCCGAGGAATCCGAGGGTCGGGCGGTCAGGCGTTCCGGTGAAGCGGCCGTCCCGCGCCGCTTCGACGAACTGGCGAGTGTAGACGCCGTTCGGTATGACGAAGGCGTCGCCCCCCAGGTATTGGACAGCTGTGCGCCGGGCCTCCTGGGAGACCGCGATCCTCGCCTGGATTTTTTCCAGCACCGGGCGCAGCACGGGCGTGAAGACTTCGAAGGCCCTCGAACGGTCCATGGCCGTGTGAAACGTCGAGACAACCCGGGCACTCGGCGCTCATGAGCGCAAGCATCGACACCGAGGGGACGAAGGGTTCGTGGACGTGGACGACGTCGAAGCCGCCGCCCCTCAGCCAGGCGCGCACCTCGCGGTTGACGCGCGGGCCGAAGGCGAGCCTGGCGATCGAGCCGTTGTACGGAATCGAGATGGCCGACCCCGTCGGAGTGAGATAGTCGGGAATCGGGGACTTCGCCTCGGACGGGGCGACCACTCCGACGTCGTGCCCGCGGCGGAGGAGCTCCTCGGCGAGATCCCGGATGTGGACGCCGACCCCGCCGGGGACGTCCCACGAGTAGGGCATGCGATTCCTATTCTCACGGTCGATTCTCCACACTTCTCACAGGCGGGCCTCCGATTCGGCGACGGCGTCGCCTGCGCCCGTCGCGGCCGTCTTCTTTCCTTCCGCAAACGCCCCCGCCGACGTCGGCGCATTGTCGGCCTCCGAAGGCGGCTCATGGCCTGTCGCAAACGCCTTCGCGTCTTTCGGCTGCACTCTGACGGCCTCGGCGGCCCGACGGCGAGTTCGGGCGAGGCGCTCGGGATCGAGGTCCTCGACGAAGACCTTCTGGAGCATGTGCCAGTCCTCGAGGCGCTCGCTCACCCAGGGCTCGAATTGGGAGATCCACTCCTGGCTCATTCGAGCTGTGTCGGCCGCGCGTTCGTCGCTCGGAGAGGAGGCGTCCGTGCGCGCGCAAACCGGTTCGCCGACGAGCAGACGCATTCCCCACCGCGTGCCCGCGCGGCGGCGGCGTTCCCCGGAAATCTTCTCGTAGAAGGAGAAAACCGGATAGACGGGGACGCCGACCCTCTGCGCGAGCAGCGCGGGCCCGGCCGCCACCAGCATTGCGCAGCCGAAAAACTTGACTTCGACGCCGCTGGCCGTCAGGGTCGCGGTCGGCCAGGATCGGCGCCAGGCAGGCGCCCTCGCGCATCGCTTCTTCGATCCGGTGGATCGCCCCGGCTCCGGCGGGATAGACCGACATTCCCACGGCGGTGCGGTACCCGACAAAGAAATCGTAGAGTTCCTGCGGCTCAAGCTTTTCGGCCAGGGTGTGGACGTGGACGAGGTCGATTTCAGCCCACGCCCCCGCCAGATCCCAGTTTCCCGAATGCATGAGGGGCGCGGCGGCGGCCTGTCCTTCAGCGAATTTCTCGCGCAGCCACTCGCTGTTGTCGATTCGCACTCTCGCGCGTATCTGCTCCCTGCCCATGCGCGGCAGCCTCAGCGCCTCGTAGTAGTAGCGCATATACGAACGCATGGCCCGCCTGGCCAATGCCCGGCTCTGCCGGGGCGTCATTCCCGGGCGAATCCTCGCCTGGTTCGCGCGAAGCCTGCGGACCCCGCGCTGGGAGCGTCCCCGCGACGGTTCCCACCGCGTCGAAAACGGCCCTGCCGAGGGTCTCCGGCAGGGCGCCCACGGCGGCGTCGGCGAAGCGGAAGAGGCGAACGGCGTCCATGTCACTCCGCCGTTTCGCGGGCCTGTCGGTAGACGACAGCCATCCTTTGGACGACCGTGACAAGGCCGGCGGCCGTCAGGTACCAGGCCGAGGCGAGAAGAATCCACTGAGGCAGCCCGAGTCCCACAAAGAGGGCGCTGAAGAGGATGATGACCAGCCTGTCGGCCCTTTTCGGCGATCCCCACCGAGGCGGTCATTCCGAGGCCTTCGGCCCGCGCTCTGGCGTATGGCACAACGGATCCCGTCCCCATGGCCGCGAGCAGGCCGATCATGAGGAAGGTTCGCATCGCCCCGCTCTCTCCGTGCAGATACGCCCAGGCAAGCAGGCCGCTGAAGATCGCGACGTCGGTGATCCGATCGAGGGTCGAGTCTAAGAAGGCGCCCCATTTCGACGACGTGTTCGTCAAACGCGCGATGTGCCCGTCGATGCTGTCGAACAGGGCGAGCCCTCCCAGGCTGAGAGAGCCGACGACGAGGCGATTCGTCGGAAGCAGGGTGAGCGACAGCGCCACGCCGAGGACGGCGCCCGCGAGAGTCACCGCGTCCGCGCTCACTCCCATCTTGACAAAGAGCTTGGCGATGGGCCCGAAAACCGTCTGAACGAATGGGCGGCCCGTCCTACTGAGCATTTCCGCTCCCTTCTTCGCCCGCCGGATCTTCTCCGGCCGGGTCTGCGCGCAGCGAGCCTCGCCCGCCGAGCCGCGGTCGATGCGCGACCAAGCCTCGAAACAGCCTTCCTCGTGTCCGCGAGAATTGCCGGAATCGCCTTCGTCTGGGCGACTATCGGCAGAAAATTGGCGTCGCCGAGCCACCTGGGGACGATGTGCTGATGGATGTGCGCGGCGATGCCGGCGCCGGCGACGTCGCCCTGGTTCATCCCCAGGTTGAAGCCGGCGGGCCGGAGAGCCTCGCCCAACGCCTCCATCGCCAGGGCCGTCATCCTCCCCATCTCAATCCGCTCTCGTCCGTCAGGTCCGTGTAGAGCGAGACGTGGCGGTACGTGCACACCAGAATGTGGCCGGAAATTGTAGGGGTAGAGATTGAGAAGGGCGAAGCACTCGCGGCCCCTGGCGACGACGAGGGCCTCCGCGTCGTCCAGAGACGGCGCGACGCAAAAGGGCACTCTCCCGTTTTTCTCGGGCTTGGCGGCGCCTGAGACGTACGCCGCGCGATGCGGAGTCCACAGACGCTCGAAACCGTCCCTGATTCCGGGAAGGCCCGCCGCATCGACGAGGCTCTCCGAGGGGCCGGGGCCTTCGAGGAGACCAGGCCGTCAGTCATCGACTCCTCCCCTGACGGGCCCTCGGCACAGGCCCCGCCTTCGGCCGGCTTGCCCTTCGCGCCTTCGCCCGATTTTTCCCTCCCCGACTCCTCAACCAGACGCTCGCGAGCCGGGTCGTTGACCCTGAGGGCGACGACGCGGCCGATGTGGGCCACCGCCTCGTCCACGGAAACGCCGTTCTCCTGATGCCCGTCGCGGTAACGGAAGGAACGGCCTCCGCCTCCGCGTCCTCTCCGCCGGCGATGAGGGTGAACGGGATCTTCTCCTTGGCCGCATTGCGGATTTTTCTTGCCGAAACGGTCGTCGGACAGATCGACGTCGACCCCGATTCCCGCGGCTCGGAGCTTGGCGCGACTTCTGGCAGTAGGGGTTGAAGGCTTCCGCAACGGGGACGAGCCGCGCCTGGACCGGGGCGAGCCAGGCGGGAAGGCTCCTGCGTAGTGCTCGGTGAGGACGCCGATGAAACGTTCGACCGACCCGAGTTTCGCGGAGTGGATCATGACCGGCCTTCGCCTCGAACCGTCGGGGGCGGTGTACTCCAAATCGAAACGCTCAGGCTGGTTGAAGTCGTATTGCACCGTCGACATCTGCCATGTGCGGCCCAGCGCGTCCTTGACCTGCACCGAGACCCTTTGGCCCGTAGAACGCGGCCCCGCCCGGGTCGGGAACGAGGTCGAGCCCGGTGGCCGCACAGGCTTCCTCGAGAATGCGGGTCGCAGCCGCCCAGTCTTCGTCCGAGCCGATGAATTTGTCCTTCTTCTTCCCCTCGTCGCGGGTGGAGAGCTCGAGGTAGAAGTCCGTCAGCCCGAAATCGCGCAGAATGTCCAAGAAGAAATTGAGAAGCATCTCTATTTCCCCCTTGGCCTGCTCCGGGGTGCAGTACGTATGCGAATCGTCCTGGGTGAAGCCGCGCATGCGGGTGAGCCCGTGGACCACTCCCGACTTTTCGTAGCGGTAGTCGTGGCCCATCTCGAAGAAACGCAGCGGCAGCTCCCGATACGAGCGCCCGCGGGAGCGGAAAACGAGATTGTGCATGGGGCAGTTCATGGCCTTGAGGTAGTAATCTTGGCCCGCCCTCGTCACTTCGCCGTCGGCGCCGCGCTCTTCGTCGACCTTCATGGGAGGGAACATCGTGTCCGCATAGTACGGAAGGTGGCCCGACGTGTGGAAGAGCCCGCCCTTTGAGATCTCAGGGGTGTGGACGAAGTCGAAGCCTTCCTCGAGGTGCCGCCGGATCACATGCGATTCGACGACGTGGCGCAAGATGCCGCCTTTGGGGTGGAACACGACGAGGCCCGGCCCTATTTCCTCGGGGAAGGAGAAGAGGTCGAGTTCGGCGCCCAGGCGGCGGTGGTCGCGTCGTTCGGCCTCGGCGACGCGCTTTTGGTAGGCGGCGAGTTCGTCCTTCGTGGGCCACGCCGTTCCGTAGATCCGCTGGAGTCGGTCGCCCGCTTGGTCGCCCTTCCAGTACGCGGCGGAGGCCTTCGTCAGCGCAAACCCGTTCCCAATGAGACGCGTGGAAGGCAGGTGCGGGCCGCGGCACAGGTCGGTCCACACGACGGAGCCGTCGCGCGAGCAATTGTCGTACATCGTCAGTGCGGCCCCGCCGACTTCGACGGAGGCGCCCTCGGCCCCGGCGCCCTCTTCGTGCCGACGAGCCTCGAGTTTGTAGGGCTGGCCGGCCAGTTCGGCGGCCGCGTCGGCGTCCGCGATCTCGCGGCGGCGGAAAGTCTGCCCCTCCTTGACGATCCGCTTCATCCGTTTTTCCAGGTCGCGCAGAAGCTCGGGCGTCACGGCGTCGATGTTCCCGAAATCGTAATAGAAACCGTCCGTTATAAACGGGCCGATTCGAGGTTGGCGTCGGGAAAGATCTGCTGGACCGCCTGTGCGAGGACGTGGGCGGTCGAATGGCGGAGGATGTTCAAACCGTCGTCGCTTGAAACGTCGACGCCTTCGACGACGGCGCCCTCGGGAAGGGACGCGAGATCCGTCGCCAGGTCCTTGAGTTCGCCGTCGACCCTCAGGGCGACGACGTTCTTGCGGTCGGCGAAGAACTCAATCCCTCGAACGCGACCCTTCGATGGCCGTTGCATTTCCGTCGATAGACAGGTTGACGGGCACGTATACTCCTTAAACGTCAAAATTAAGCGCACATACCGGGCACGCAGGCTCAATACTACCCGCCGGGAGCGGACGGACGGCGTGAAGAGGGCGACGGGCGCCCAAATCGCCTGCATGAAACCGATGGGTTGAAAAGCTCTATCGCTGTCGAAGAACAGAGCGGCAATTTGCTCGAAACGACGACGGCGATGACGTAGCTTTTGCTTGAGCGAGTCCATTTCGAGCCTTGCAGGGCGAGTCCATTGCGACCTTTGCAGGGCAAGTCCGTTGCGAGAGACTTCGCCGTCCACTTAACCCAAACGTCAGGCGCAATTGAGCGTCCGATTCCGCCTCAACGAAAGGTCGACGCATGTCAGTTTCAAAGGCTCCCGTCCCCGATCGGGCCGAACACAACGCATTTTTCCCCTCGGACTATTCGATCGAACAATCCGTGTCCAAGAAAACCGATTTCGACGGCGCGGCCGGGGCGCCGCGAGTTGTCTCCGGGCCCCGCAAGATTCTCACGATCGCCGTCGACGAGCGTTATCTGCCCACCGACGGCGGACTCTTCTCCACCGGAAACCACCCCGTCGAAACGCTGGTGCCGCTCATGCACCTGCGGGCGGCCGGCTACGAAATTGAGGTCGCAACCCTCTCCGGGAACATGGCAAAGTTCGAGATGTGGGCGATGCCAGCGGAAGACGAGGCGGTCAAGGCGGGCTACGAGGAGCTTCTCCCGGCGTTGCTCAAGCCCCGTCGCTTCGCGGACGTGGCCGCCGAGCTCGGCCCCGATTCAGACTATGCCGCCGTCTTCGTTCCGGGAGGGCACGGCGCCATGGGCGGCGGCATTCCCGACAGCCGAGCTGTCAGAGACGTCCTCGTCTGGGCGCTGGAAAACAAGCGGCCGGTCATCGCTCTATGCCATGGGCCCGCAGCGCTGTGCGCCGCGGCAGACGAGGGCGGCGCCTCCTATTTCGCCGGCTATTCCCTGTGCGCGTTCCCCGATTCGTTCGACGTCGGCGCCCTCGTGGAGAGCGGCTATCTGCCCGGCCGGCTCACATGGAAGCTGGGCGAGCGCCTCAGGCGGCAGGGGCTGACGATCGTCAACGAAGGCGTGAGCGGACAGACCCCATCGGGACCGCCTCCTCCTGACCGGCGACAGTCCGCTGGCCGCCAACGTTTGAGCCGCCTTGCCGTCGAGACTCTCACCGGCAAGGCTTACGAAGTCTGAAAGGCGCGGCTGAGAAAGGTCGCCAGGTCGGCTTCGGGAAACCGTGCACGGAGGAGGTCGGCGGGTTTCGAGCGATCCGGCGGTTTCGAGCGGCCCGGCGTTTCGGCGTCGGGCCGCATATGCAAAACACCGATTCCGCATATGCAAAAACCCCGGATTGCTCCGGGGCGGTAGGGCGATACTGGGATCGAACCAGTGACCTCTTCCGTGTCAGGGAAGCGCGCTCCCGCTGCGCCAATCGCCCATGCGAGGTGGGTACTGGATTCGAACCCGTGTACACGGCTTTGCAGGCCGTTGCCTCGCCTCTCGGCCAACCCACCGTGCGAACCGAAACAACTTTCGATCCTCCGAGCGGATGACGGGATTGAACCCGCGACCCTCACCTTGGCAAGGTGATGCTCTACCAACTGAGCCACATCCGCGCGTCCGCCCGGCTTCCGCCCGAACGGCGCTCACTAACTATAGACCGGTCCCAGCGGAGATGTCCAACCTTTACGATGAGGTCCACGCCACGCTGGTCGTTCTTGCACCGAACTGCGCTTTCAGGCTAATCTCAGGTGCGCAGCAGGGCGATTAGCTCAGTGGTAGAGCGCTTCGTTCACACCGAAGAGGTCACTGGTTCGAACCCAGTATCGCCCACTCGCTTTTGTTCCAGTTGAAAGTCAGCTTTGGCTTAGTCGCGAGTTGCCTTGGCTTAGTTGTCTTCCTTGCCTTCCTGTATACACAATTTTGCTGTGTTCGCTTATATTTTCCTCGCGGCTCGCGTGAGAAAACGGCGGACAAGGCCCACCGCGAAGTGCGAGAATTGCCGTATGCAAATATGGCCTGGACGTTCATACCCACTCGGAGCCACGTACGACGGCTCCGGGACGAATTTTGCCGTTTTCTCTTCCATCGCCGAGGGCATCGACTTGTGCCTCATCGACGACGTCGCCGGCGAGACCAAAATCGAGCTGCGAGAAGTCGACGCCGGCGTGTGGCATTGCTATTTGCCCGGAGTGCGCCCCGGCAGCGCTACGGATTCCGAGTGAAAGGCCCCTACGACCCTTCCAAGGGCCTGCGCTGCGACTACTCGAAACTGCTTCTCGACCCCTACGCAAAGGCGATCACGGGCAAGATCGCCAACGAGCAGGCGCTCTTCTCCTACGATTTCAACGACCCGTCCAAGAGAAGCGAGCTCGATTCTGCGCCCCACACAATGGTCTCGGTGGTCATCAACCCGTTCTTCGACTGGGGGCACGACCGGCCTCCGAAGCACCGTTACAACGACACGATCATTTACGAGGCCCACGTGCGCGGCATGACCATGACGCACCCGGACATTCCGGAGGAGGTTCGGGGAACCTACGCGGAATCTCGCACCCCGTCATCATCGACTACCTCAAGAGCCTGGGCATCACCGCCATCGAGCTCATGCCCTGCCACCAGTTCGTCAACGACACGGCGCTGCAAGCCAAGGGCCTCTCAAACTATTGGGGGTACAACACCATCGGCTTCTTTGCCCCCCACAACGGCTACGCCTCCACCGACTGGCTCGGAGGGCAGGTCGACGAGTTCAAGGCCATGGTCAAGGCCTTCCATCGAGGCGGACATCGAAGTCATCATGGACGTCGTCTACAACCACACGGCCGAGGGCAACCACATGGGGCCCACCTTGGCTTTCCGCGGCCTCGACAATCCCTCCTACTACCGGCTCGTCGAGGACTCCCCGGAGCACTACTTCGACACCACCGGAACGGGCAACTCGCTCAACATGCGCTCCCCAACACCCTAGCAGCTCATCATGGATTCGCTGCGGTACTGGATCACGGACATGCACGTCGACGGGTTCCGCTTCGACCTCGCCTCGACGTTGGCGCGCGAGCTCCACGCGGTGGACAAGCTCTCCAGCTTTTTTTCGACATCATTCAGCAAGATCCGCTGATCTCCCAGGTCAAGCTCATCGCCGAACCCTGGGACATCGGCGACGGCGGCTACAACGTCGGCGGCTTCCCCCTCTGTGGACGGAGTGGAACGGCAAGTATCGCGACACCGTCCGCGATTTCTGGCGGGGCGAGCCAGCGATGCTCTCCGAGCTCGCCGGGCGCCTGACGGGATCTTCCGACCTGTATGCGTCGAGCGGGCGGCGTCCCATGGCGTCGATCAATCTCGTCATCGCCCACGACGGCTTCACTATGCGCGACCTCGTTTCTTACAACGAGAAGCACAATGACGCGAACCTGGAGGGCGGCAACGACGGCGAATCTTACAATCGCTCGTGGAACTGCGGCGCAGAGGGCCCGACCGACGACGAGACGGTCAAAGTGCTGCGCAACCGCCAGATCCGCAATTTCCTCACGACGCTTCTGCTGTCCCAGGGCGTGCCTATGCTCGCGCACGGAGACGAACTCGGGCGAACCCAGCAGGGCAACAACAACGTCTACTGCCAGGACAACGAACTCTCCTGGATCAATTGGGACCTCGACCTCGAGGCCATCGGATTGCTCGAGTTCACTCGCCAGCTCATAGAGTTCCGCAAAGCGCATCCCGTTTTTCAGGCGGCGTCGCTTCCTGCGGGCGACTCCAGAAGGGCGGCCGCTCGGAGATCGGCGAGATCGAATGGTTCCGTCCCGATGCGACCACCATGGAAGAGTCGGACTGACCACCGTTTACGCCCGGTCGCTCATGGTCTACTACAACGGCTCGGCCATCGGGGAGCCAGACGACCGCGGCGAGGACATCTACGACGACGACGTTCTGCTGATGTTCAACGCCGACGTCGCCGACCAGACGTTCACCATTCCGAGCGATCTGTACGGCGGAGCATGGGCCGACGTCCTCGACACGGGCAACCGCATCGACCCCGAACGCCGCTACGAGCCGGGCGATTCCGTCAAGGTCGAAGAGCACTCGATGCGTGTGTTCATCAGGGTCGACGGCGAAGTCCCGCTGAGCCTGAAAGCCCGCAGCGAGGAGCTGACCCAGTGCATCAAGCCGCATTTCGCCTTTCCTCCGGAGAGCCACCCAAGGTTCGCGAACGTCGAATGCCCGGGCGACTGCGACCTCGACGGAATCAAAGCAACCCACGGCTCTGAGGGCGGCGGCGACTCCGAGGGCGGAGCTGCAGAGGGTTCTGAAGACAACGCGGCTCCGATTCCGAAAACGACGCCGTCCCAAGCGCCGAGGGCGGCGGCGACTCCGTAAACGACGCCGTCCCAGAGTCAAAAGACGAGGCGACGGAGACGCCCGCGGAGACGAGGGCCGACAGTGAGCTCGGGGCCCAGGAAGACAGCGCACTCGACTCAGACGAAGGCGCCGCATCTAGGGGCGCAGTGGAATCGGGCGGCCCAGCCGACTCAGGTGCGCCAAACGCGTCAGCCGGATCAGGCGCGCCAAACGGCTTAGACGAATCGCCCGAACGGGGCGGGAACGAAAGCAAAGACGGGACTGCCCCCGGCCAGGACGCGCCCGGCGAAGGCGAGGGGCGTCGGCCAAAGGCAAAAGCCAAGTAAACGGCAAACCCGGGAGAAGAGGCGAAGCCGGAAACGGGGCGAGGCTGTCCAGAAAACGGAGACCTCGCCCCTTCGGCTTTTGAAGCCCTCGACGGCCTTACGAATCCGGCCTTCCAAGGCTCTCGCGAGCGCTGCCGCACCGAGCCGAGCTTCGCACTCGCCCAGCGCTTGGCGGCCAAGGCCTTCACCAGAGCCTCATAGCGCAAAGGCGAGACCGGAACGTCCCATGCGCCGGGGACTTCGGCGATCTCCTCGCTGAACTTGGTCTTGAATCCGCGCACGCCCGCCAGTTGCGGCGCACGCCCGAATCGATGCCCATGAGGTCGAAACTCTCGATTCCCCGCTCGCGCAGGAAGCGGGCCATGGCGAAGACGAGCAGATCGGGGGCGCCTGCTTTTCGGCCCTCCTCGTTCGAAGCCGCGTAATAGTAGGTGGCCTGGGAGGCGGTGGTCGTGACGATTCCCCAGCACAGCGGCCGGCCCTCGCGCCGAACGGTGTACAGACGGCAGTGCTCGGGCCCGAGCCCGACGAGCATCGCCTCATACGTCTCCCGCGGCAAGATGCCGAAAGAATCGCGTTCGCCCGTCTCAACGAGCAGCTCGTACAGCTCGCCGAAAACGGCGTCGCGTCCTCGGTCTCGTCGGCCGCGACGAGAGATTCGTCGCGCATGGCCTTGCGCACATCCCGCCGCCCGCGCTTCTTCATCGAAGCGAGGAGGGCGTCCCCGTCCTTTCTCAGATCGAGGACAACGGTTCTGTCGTAGGTGACCGATTGGAGGAGTTCGCGAAGGTCGTCGGCGCGATGGTGCGCGTGAAGCCGGACGAAATCGACCTCGGGTTCGAGGCCGCGGACCACCCTGACGAGGTCGGAGCGAAACGCCGCCTCCTCCCGCGCGCTGGGAGTGCGGCCGACCCAAACGGGGCCGTGCTTCGCCCAAAGGTATGTGAATCCTCGCCCCCGCATCTTCGTGGCGGTGAGGAAGGCCCTGGGCTCGCCGTCGACCAGCCACACGAGCTTGCGCCACGGAAGCCGCCCGCCCACGGCCCAGTCGAAGACCTCCCAGGCAGAGGTCTGTTCGAGAGGCAAATCGACCTTCGCTTCGTCGGCAAGCTTTTCGAATTCCGAGCCTGCATCTTCGAATCTGCTTGTCTTCATGGTGTAAGCCTACCCTGCATTCGGCGCGCCAGCTTCAGCCCGGGCCCTCCCGTCCGAGTAGTGTTGCGACGTGCCAGAAATCGAAGCGCCCGCCGAGTTCCTCACGGCCCTCGAGTCCCTCAAGGGCACGCGTTCTGCAACGAACTCCACGTGAGTCAGATACCGCCCCGGCGAAAATCGCGCCGTGGGCGGTGGCGCTTCAAGCCGAAATCAACGATTCTTCCTCGCTCGATCCCTGATTCCTATCGCGGAAACGCACGTTTCGTGCTTCTCACGACCCCGAAGGCCAGCCCGCTTGGGACGGCACCATCCGAATAGTCGCCTACGCCAACGCCCCCGTCGAATCCGACATGGGCGGCGATCCCTCTGCTGGGCGAAGTATCCTGGACGTGGTTGGCCGAATCCTCGAAGCCCGCAGCGCCGAATATCACAATCTGACGGGAACGGTCACTCGAAACTACAATGAAACATTTACAGGAATGCACATGACGGATTCGACGATCGACCTCGAGGTGAGAGCCTCGTGGAGCCCCGACCATGCCGACGTCTCGGCCCACCTCGACGCTTGGGCGGACTTTGCCGCAAGCGTATGCGGCCTGAGCCCCGACGGCGTCGCCGCTCTCCCGCTCTCGGGAGCTCTTTAATGTCGGATTCGGTAGACATACAGCCGCTCGACGTCCCAAGCGAAGGGATCCCCGAGCTGACAAACCTCGACATCGACGACGCCGTCTCCTCTCTGGCCGCCGGACGCGGCCCTTTCGCCATCGACACCGAACGCGCCATGGGCATCCGCTACTCGGGAAGGGCGTACGTCGTCCAAATCCGCCGAGAGGGCGCGGGAACCTTCCTCATCGACCCCGTCGGCATCGAAAACCGCCTCGGCCCCCTCGCCGAACTCCTGGCGACGGACGGTGGATCCTGCACGCCGCCGATCAGGACCTGCCGTGCCTGCGCGAACTCGGCTTCAATCCTCCCGGAGATCTTCGACACCGAAGTCGCAGGCATTCTTCTCGGCTTCGAACGCATCTCGCTCCAGGCGGAAGTGGCTGAAGTCCTCGGATACGGCCTGGCCAAAGAGCATTCCATGGCGGACTGGTCGGAGCGCCCCCTCGCCCCGGAGCTGCGGGCGTACGCGGCGCTCGACGTCGAACTGCTCATCGAATTGCGGGAACGGCTCACGGCCATGCTGCGCGCGGCCGGGCGCCTCGAATGGCTTCACGAAGAGTGCGAGGAGATACGGCTGCGCGAGCCGAAAACCCCTTCGGCCCAGCCCTGGCGCAAGTCCGCGAGGAGGAACGGAATGACGGACAGGCGGGCGCTCGGCATACTTGAATCCCTGTGGCACTCGCGTGAGAAGCTGGCCAAAAAACGTGACCTTGCACCGGAGAAGGTGCTTCCTTCCAAGGTTTTGGCGGAGCTGGCCTCCCGCAAGCCCCGTTCCCGCGCCGACGTCACGCGCTCGCCCCTGCTTCAGTCGAGGATGCGGCGCAAGGACGCGCATACGTGGTGGGACGCCATATCCTCGGCCTGGGCAGTCCCCAAGGAGGAACTGCCCGAGCGCGTCTTCCACGAATCCGCCGAGCCTTTCCCGGCCATCCGCAACTGGGAGCGCACCAACCCCGAAGCCGCGGCGCGATGGAAAGTCGTTCGCAGCACGGTGCTGACGCGCGCGGACGATCTGGGAATTCGCCAAGAGATTCTTCTCAAACCCGCCTATCAGCGCGCACTCGCATGGGACGGCTGGGACGACCCTGAGGAGATCCCTGATTCTGCTCGCCGCCCTCGGCGCGCGCCCGTGGCAGATCGACAACGTCGGCCAGCTCGTGGCCGCGGCGGGCAGGTCGGAAAAGCCCCGCTCCCAGCCGTCTCGCTCCTGGCGTCTGGCGGCCGCAGTGCGAAAAGCTCCGCGGGGAGCCTAGAGCGAATCTCCTGCCGCACCGACTCGATGGCCGATCCGATCGCCGCCGGCGTCAGCCCCTCTGCGCGGCGGACCGATGCGCGGGAAGCGTGAGGCAGGAAACGCCGGTCGATCCCTCAGATGGCGCAGCCTTCCGCGGTACCCTGACTCGCTGAGGGCAAGGCCGATTTCGCTTCCGACCCCGCCGTCGACAAGGCCGTCCTCGACGGTGACGACGGCGTCGTAGGAACGCAGAGCCTCGACGAGCTCGGGATCGACCGGCAACGCCCAGCGAGGGTCGAGGACGTCGGCGTCGCCGCAGCCTTCCGCCGCCTCGATCGCCCCTGGAACCGCCGCTCCGACCGCGACGACGGCGGTCCTTGCGCCGTTTCCCGAATAGACGAGGTCAGCGCCGCCCACGGCCCTCACCGCTTCGATCGGAGGCGGCGCCTCCCCCTTGGGATAGCGCACGAGCGTCGGCCCCTCGACGTCGAGCGCCTCGCGCAAAAGCTCCCTCAGCCGTTCGGCGTCGCGAGGGACGGCGACCCTCAGGCCGGGGACCATCGCGGCGAGCGAAAGGTCCCACATGCCGTTGTGGGAGGGTCCGTCGTCGCCGGTTATCCCGGCGCGGTCGAGGACCACGGTGACGGGCGCATTGTGGAGGGCCACGTCCATAAGCAGCTGGTCGAAGCCCCGGTTCATAAAGGTCGAGTAGAGGGCGACGACGGGATGGCATCCGGCGAACGCCATGCCGGCCGCCATCGTCAGGGCGTGCTGCTCGGCGATTCCGACGTCGATCACCCTTTCGGGGAAGGCGTCGGCGAAGGCGCCCAGTCCGACGGGCCGCAGCATCGCCGCCGTCACGCCCACGACGTCTTCGCGCTCGCGCGCAATCCGCGCGATTTCCTCGGCGAACACGGCGGTCCATCCGAAGCGCGCGGGCTCAATGGGCAGCCCGGTCTCGGGGTGGATGCGCCCCACCGCGTGGAACCGATCGTCGGCGTTCTCCTCAGCGGGGCGATACCCCCTGCCTTTTTCGGTTATCGTGTGCACGACGACCGGCCCCCCGAAGTCCTTCGCCAAGGCGAACGCCTCCTGAAGGTCTTTGAGGTTGTGCCCGTCCACGGGGCCGATGTACTTCATGCCGAGCGAGTCGAAGATGCCGGCGTCGACGAAAATGTCCTTGACGCCCTTTTTGATCGAATGGAGGGCGCCATAGGCGGCCCGTCCCGGCGCTCCCGCGCCGAAAAGATGGCGTTTCGTCCACTTGAGGAAGGCCTCGTATTTTTTGTTGAGGCGGAAGTTGTCCAGGCGCCTGACGGGCTCGAATTTACGGACGATGCCGCCCACCGTCGGCGCGTAGGAGCGGTCGTTGTCGTTGAGGACGATGACGATGGGCCCTCTTCGGATCCTCCCGCAATGTTGTTGAGGGCCTCCCATGCCATTCCCCCGGTCATCGCTCCGTCGCCTATGACGGCCACGACTCAGCGATCCTCTCCGCGAAGCTCAAACGAACGGGCGATCCCGTCGGCCCAGGAGAGCGCGGTGGAGGCGTGCGAGTTTTCGACGACGTCGTGGACGGACTCTTTGCGCGCGGATACCCCGACAGTCCGCCTTCCTGGCGCAGCGTGGAGAAATCGCGGCGCCCCGTGAGGATCTTTGTGCACATAGCTCTGGTGCCCGGTGTCGAAGACGAGGACGTCCGACGGGGAGGAGAAGACCCGATGGAGGGCTATCGTCAGCTCGACGACGCCGAGGTTGAGGGCCGAGGTGGCCTCCCGTCTTCGAGACGTTTTCAACGAGGAAAGCCCTGATTTCCTCGGCCAGGCCCTCAAGCCGCTCCGACGGCAGCTTTTTACGTCGTCAGGTCCGGAGTATGCCCTCAATCAATCCCAAGGCGACCTCCTTTTGCCATCGTCCATTCTAACCGCCGGGTCGGCAGTTAGCAGCGCGTCGGCCCTCCGCCCATGTGCGGAGGGCCGACGCAGGCGTGACTAGCTTTCGCGCGGCGCGGCCGTCAGAAGGCAGCCCGCGCCGGAGAGAGGCGCCGTCCGTCCGTCTCCGCCGTCAGCCGAGCGAATCCAGGACGATGTTCAACCCCTCGGCCATCGTCGGGTGGGCGATGACGGCGTCGCGCAGCTTGGGCCAGGGAAGGCCCCCAGCATGGCTGTCTGAACGGCGGCGATCACCTCGCTCGCACTTTCGGCGACGATCGCGGCGCCGAGGATCTCCTCGGTCTCGGCGTCGACGACGACCTTGTAGAATCCTTCGACGTGGCCGTGCGTCTTGGCTCTCGGGACCGCCGCCGCGGCGACCTTGGCCACCCGGATGTCCCGTCCGGCCGCGCGGGCCTCGCTTTCGCTCATTCCGACGCGCCCGAGCTCGGGGGTCGCGAAGACAGCCCACGGGATGAGGCGGCCCTCCGTCGAGGCGTCCTTGCCGGCGAAGAGGTCGCGCAGCACGCGGAAGTCGTTCCACGAGGCATGCGTGAACTGGGGACGTTCCGGCGACGTCGCCCGCGGCGTAGACGCCTGGCGCCGTCGTCTCGAGGCGGGAATCGACCTTGACGAAGCCGCGCTCGGTCAGTTCGACCCCCGCCGCCTCCAAGCCCAGGCCCTTTGTGGCCGGAGTGCGTCCGAGCGCCACGAGGAGGCGCGTTCCCGCGACCTCGCCGGCAGTCGTGTGGACGACGATCCCTCGCCGCCCGAGGACACGCGCACCGCGCGCTCGCCGGTGCGCACCGTCACGCCCCTGCGCGGCGAGGTTGGCCGCCATCTCTTCGGCGACGTCCGCGTCCTCCCTGGCAAGAATGTGCTCCCCGCCCTCGATGAGGGTCACGTCCGCCCCGAAGGCCGCCATCATCGAGGCCATCTCGACGCCGATGACCCGCCGCCGAGAATGACGAGCCGATCGGGAATCTCGGTCAGGCGAAGGACGTCCTCGCTCGTCCAGTAGTCGACGTCGCCCAATCCTCGATCGGAGGAATCGCGGGCGTCGTCCCCGTGTTGATCAGGACCTTCTCGCCCTCGACCACGCGGACCGAGCCGTCGGCCAGCGTCGCCTCGACCGTCTTCGGCCCGACGAACTTGGCCGTTCCGAGAACGAAATCCAGCCCGGGCGCGGCGAACATCTTCTTATGCGCCTCGACCATGCCGCCGACAACGCTCTCCTTGCGGGCGCGCAAGGCCTCAAGGTCCACTCCCGCCGAGGCGAGGTCGGCCCCGGCAGATCGACCCTGTAGGCCGCGGCCGTGCGAACCTCGGCAAGCCTTCGCGCGCTCGAGACGAGCGTCTTCGTCGGGATGCAGGCGACGTTGATGCACGTTCCGCCGATTTTTGTCCCTGTTCGACCATGAAGACTTTGTCGCCCTTCTTGGCACGAAGCATGGCGAGAGACTTTCCGGCCTTTCCGCCTCCGACGACCACAAGATCGTATTTTTCGGGCGCGCTTGCCATCGTATTCCTCCGTATATTTTTGCGTTTATGCGGTATGGGCTCGTTCCCACCCGATGCATACAACGTGCAGCGCACAGAACGCATTCCGAGATGCGGATCACTCGATTCGCGTCACCTACTACGGTTACGCATTCGAAATGATGTGTGTTCGGGAAAAATGTCGACCGCCTCAAAGAAGGTTGCCTTGCGCCCGCATCCCCGCATGACGGCGACGTCGCGCGCATGGACGCCGGATCGCAGGAGACGAGGACGATCCTGCCGACCTTCGCCTCGCCGAGCATCGCCGCCAGCTCCGTGCCAAGCCCCGCCCTGGGCGGATCGGCCACGACGACGTCGCCGTTGACCCCCTCCAGCGCGTGGGCGTCGATCCTCGCGGCGCGGGTGCGGGCCCACGGCAGATCCCGAAGGTTCGCCCGCGCGTCCTCCACCGCCTCCGGGCCCCTCCATCGCGTAGACGGCGCTCGACCCCCGTCGCGACAGCGAGCGGCTGCGTCAGCAGGCCGGCGCCCGAGTAGAGTTCGACGACGCGGTCCCCCGGTTGGACGTTCGCTCCGCGCATGACGAGCTCGACGAGGCTCGCCGCCGCCGCTCGGTGGACCTGCCAGAATCCGCCTGCGTGGACCTGGTAGGCGTACAGCTCGCCGCCGACCACGACGTCCTCGCGGACGACCTCGTCGGCCCGCATGCCCGGCGCCCACCACGAATCCCCGCCGATGAACAGGGCGGGGTCAGACCCGGAGGGGCAAGCGCCTGACCCGCTCCCCCGGCTTTCCACCACGAGCGCCAGCCGCCGAAGAGGTCAAGCTCGCCGATCTCCCTCGACGGCCAGAGGAAAGCTCGCCACCCCATGAGCTCGTGGCTCGAATCCCTGTGCATCGCCGGCCGGCCGTCCTCGCCCACGACGAATTCGATCCGGGTGCGGGTGGCCCACCCGGAGGTCTCGGCGTCGTCGGGAAGGGCTGCGACTCGCGGCGAAAGGCCCTGCTCGGCGAAGTGCTCCTGAAGGTCGCGGCCGCCGATTCGGCCGAGGGTCGTCGCAAGGACGTGGCTTTTCCACTCCGCCTGATAGTCGAAGGCGACGTGCCCGAGATCGGCCCCGCCGACGCCGAGCGGCCCGGCCTCCGGCCACACGAGGCCGACCCTGTGCTCGGAGGGTTCGACAGGACCTCCACGACGTCGCCGCGGATGAGCGTCGAACGCTGCCCGGTCACCTGAACTCGCACACGCTCGCCCGGCAGGCCGAAGCGGGCGAAGACGACCCTGCCGTCCTCCGCCCCTGCCGACGGCGGACCCGCCGTGGGCGACGTCGGTCAAATCTATGTCGAGCGTTGTCATTCGTCCTCCTCGGTCGGATGAAAAAGATAGGGGACCTCGGCGAGGATCACCCCGGGTTCGTGGCGCAAATCGGCTATGACGCTCGGCATCGACCTTCGCAGGAAATATCCCTCCCAGACGCCCGCCGCGAGGATCCTCTGGTAGAAGACCGCCACGACGTCGCCCGGATGCATCTGGTGCAGAGAGTGGACGTAGTCGACGATGTGCCCGCGCGTGGCTCCCTGCGGCGTGCCGAGAACCGTGAGGTCGACGGAAGGCCCGCCTCTTCCAGTCGTCGCGAAGCTGGCGCGTGCGATTTGGATCGAAATCGACCGTCAGGGCGGTCAGGCTCGACAACCTCATGGCCCGAGCGTAGCTCACCGTGCGCAGCGTCGGGTCATCGACCACGCTGACGAGCACGACTCCGTGGATGCGCGTGGGCAGCCGGCGGCCCGCCGAAAGGTTCGCCACGGCGAGGGTTCGGGCGACCTTGCCCATGCTCCGGCGCGCCAGGAGCATGATAAGCGCGGGAACCGCCAGGCCGACGAGGGAGACGGCAAGCCATGTGCGTTCGATGAAAACCGTCAGGCCGATCCCGGCGCCGCACACGCCCGCCATGGCGGCGAAGGCCCATTTCGTCAGGCTCGCGCTCCTGCGCTCAGCCCGCTCCAGCGACTCTTTGAGGATTCCGACAGAGCGCAGCGTCATCGCCACGCATGTCAAGCCGAAGTGCAGGAACGCGCAGACGACGAAGACGGTGGCCCCCGCAAGGCTTGAGACGAGCACGCCCGCGAAACCGGCGGCGAGGACCGCCGTCAGCCCCACGATGACGAGGCGCGGCTTGATCGCGTCGCGTGTGCCGAGGCGGCGCGGGAGTATGCCGTCTGTGGCGAGCTCGCTCAGCAGGAAGGGCAGCCGGGCGTACGCCGCAAGGGCCGCGGAGACGCCGAGCAGCGCGTATCCTGCGGCGACCGCCTTGTAGCCGCCGCCCCCCATGAGGCCGTGGGCCATCGACAGGCTCGGCACGCCGAGCCGCTGGCCGGGAAGCTCGAAAAGTATGGACAGGCAGAGGGTGACGACTATGGCGACGGTCGCGCCGCCGAAGCGGGCGGCGAGCCAGGGCGGGCGGACCCTGCGGGTGCGCGCGCCGCCGTGGACGCGCTCGCTCAGGAGCACGAGAAGGCAGGCAGGAAACGCCGCGGCCATGACGGCCGTCATGAGCGGATGGGACACCCCGGTTTCGGCCCGAGAGAACCGCCTGGCGACGCGCGGCCATGGCGGCGTCGGCCGCGGATCCCTGGGCGAGCTCGGCGACGAGGCCCCATATGAGAACCGTTGCGACCGCGAGGGCCCCGAGGGCGGCGGTGACCCAGTACAGCCGCGATTCCCTTCCCCTTCGCAAAAGCACCGGAAGGGCCAAGGCGAGAACGAGGCCGTAGAGAAGCGGCCCGCGCGGCAGCGCCGGGAAGACTTCCACGAGGCTCGTCGTTGCGACGCCGACGCCCAGGACGATGACGATGACGTAGCACAGGTAGCGCGCCGAGGCGGCCACCACGCCCATCCCCGGGCCGATGTGGGAGGCCACGATTTGGTAGGGAGACGGCGCGGAACGAGGCGCCCCACCCACGTCGCGCCGAGGAAGGCCGCCAGAAGGCTGAGAACCGCCACGGCGGCGGCGGCGGCGATGTCCGCGGAATTCGCCCCCGAGGGGACGGAACGAAGAATGATCTGCGGAACGATGACGGCCGAAAGGGCGATCATCGTGGTGTCGGCCGCTGCGGAGCGGGCGGGTATTTCGTTCGTCACAGTGTTCAGGCTACGCCACGTCGCGGTTTGAGGTAGCGTTCTTAGCGTGCACTTTGTCATCATGGGGTGCGGTCGCGTCGGAGCGACGTTGGCCGCGAATCTAACGGAGTACGGCCATTCCGTGGCCGTCATCGATCACAGCCCCGACTCGTTTCGGCGGCTCCCAGAAGGTTTTTCGGGCCAGCGCGTCACGGGCATGGGCTTCGACCGCGAGGCGCTGATCCAAGCCGGCATCGAGGACGCCCACGGCTTCGCGGCCGTCTCCTCGGGCGACAACTCGAACATCATCGCCGCCCGCGTGGTCCGCGAGACCTTCGGGGTGTCCAACGTCGTCACCCGCATATACGATCCGACGCGCGCAGAGGTTTACGAGCGCCTCGGAATCGCCACGGTTTCAACGGTCAAATGGACGGTCGAGCAGGTTTTCCGGCATCTCATCCCGCTGGGGCCGCACTTCGACTGGATCGAAGACGACGCCGGAATCGCGATCGTCGGCATCGACCTCGACCCTTCCTGGTTCCGGGCGCAGCGTCTCCGATTTGGAGCGCGCGACGAAAGCGAAGTGACCTATCTCACTCGCTTGGGAGGGGATGCTTCCGGCGCCCAGCCTCGTGCTGCAAGACGGCGACGCGCTGCACATGACGGTCGAAACCGATCGGGCCGGCGCCGTCCAAAGAATCGCGAACCATCCAGCCCAGGAGGATCTGTGAAAGTCATCATCGCGGGGGCCGGGTCCGTGGGCAGGTCGATCGCCAAGGAGCTCGTCCAATCCGGCCACGACATCACGATCATCGACCGCCACCCCTCGGCGATGAAAGTGGCCTCCGTCCCCGAGGCGGAGTGGCAGCTCGACGACGCCTGCGAGCTCACGAGCCTCCAGCGGGCGAATCTCGACGAGGCCGACGTCGTCGTGGCGACGACGGGCGACGACAAGGTCAACCTCGTCGTCTCGCTCCTGGCAAAAACCGAATTCGGCGTCGAGAGAGTCATCGCACGCGTGAACAATCCGAAGAACGAATGGCTCTTCGACGAGTCGTGGGGAGTGGACGTCGCCGTCTCGACGCCGCGCGTCATCGCGCCCCTACGTCGAGGACGCGGTCGCCAACGGGCGCCTCGCAACGGTCATGCACTTTCACCGCTCGGGAGCGGCCCTCCTGCAGACGACGCTTCCGCCCAAGGCCCCGATCGTCGGGCTTGCCGTCTCCGACGTCGTCCTCCCGCCCTCGATCGTTCTCAACGCGATCGTCCGGGACGGGTGCCGTTCACGGCCGAGCCCGATCTGACGGTCGAAGCCGGCGACCAGGTGCTTTTTCCTGCGCTCGGCCGAGGCCGAGGAAGACCTCGACATCGTGCGCGAGCTCATCGGCGACGACGCCTCGCTCGAGTCGGTCTAGCCTGCAATCCCGTTCTCCGGCGGCGGCTTCGCCTCGGTCGGCTCCGCTTTCGCCCGCCATCCGCGCTCGCCTCCCCGTTCGGCTGCGCGAGAAGACCCGCCGGTCAGCCGCGCTCGTCGGCTTGGGCGGGGCCCTGCCCCGGCCCGGCCGCGGACGATTCGGCCGCGGGAGGAAGCGCGCGGACCGCCATCCACGTCGCCCAGGCCGCGAGGGCGAAGAGCGGCAGGCCCATGACAAGCTTGCTCACCGCGAGGGCCGTCGTCGCATCCGTCAAGTAGAGAGGCGTCTGAACGAAGAGGCGCAAGGCGAACACCCCGGCCCACAGCCACGTCAAACGGGTGTACGCGCGGCGAGTCGCGATCCCGTCCTCGTCGTCGGCCCGCCTCCATCGTGTGGCGTCCCCGCGCAGGAATCCGAGCACGAGGCCCATCAGAGGCCAGCGCACGGCGAGGGAAAGGGCGAGGGCGGCCAGATACCCGGCATTGAGGAGCAGTCCCACCGTGAAGTAGTCGGATGCCTGCCCCTGTGCGCAGCGCCCAGAAAGCCGAGACGCCGACGCCGAGGAGGCCGCTGACCGCCGGGGTGACGTCGAGCCGGCCGACAAGGCGGGCCGCCAAGGCGAGGACTGAGGCGGCCACCGGAGCGATCGAGGAGACGACGACGTCTTTGGTCGCTATGTAGACGACGAGGAAGATCGCGCCGGGGCGACGCTCGACGACGCCCCGCTTGCCGCCCACGGCCCTCGACAGGTCAAAGTCTTCGCCGACGGCGGCCGCCAGACCGCCTCTGCGCCTGGCCGTCCGCCTTCCGGCGGCCTCCTCCGCCCGATCCGAGGCTTGCGCCTCGTCAGCCGCTTGGTCCGTCACATCGACCATCTCAGTCACGTCGTTCCTTTCCGCCGCGTCGATTTTTTTCGCCGCATCGATTGTTCTGTCCGCCGCGTCGAGTCTGTTCCGCAGCGCCCTGAGCCGCGCGCGCCACTGGGGCGCGGACGTCACTCGCCCGGCAGCACCGTGTAAGCCGGGTCGAAGATCGTCAGGGACGGCGTCGCGGCCCGAAACGGCCCCGCGCACGGTCAAACGCGAGCCGACCTCGATGCAGCGGACGATGGTCCGCCCCAGGAATGCGAGGACGAACTCCCCCTCCGGGGCCTTGATCCTCGCTCGAAGGACCGGCGAGTTTCCCGCGCCGGGATATGCGATCGACGTGATCTCGCCGGTCACTTCGACTCGGCGAGGGCTCACTCAGCGGACCTCCGAGATTTCCGGCCCCCGGCGCGGAAGCGAAATCCTGTCGCGCTGAGGCTCGGGATGCTTGCTGCCCGAACGCGGCACCTCGAGCGGAAGAATGTCGCGCGGCGGATGGGCGGCGACGCCCCTGACCACCACGAGCCTGTCGAGCACGGCGCGGAGCAGGCTGCGCGCCTCGGCGTCGTCGACGGCGGCTCTGCCTGTCAGCGTCGCCCGCAGCAGCCACCGGGGCCCGTCGATTCCCAAGTATCGAACGGGGTTGACCGTCCTCGACCCCTCGACGGGCATCTGCGCGTGGATCTCCTGTCCGTAGTCTCCTCGGCCTCGCGCGAAGACCCTCCCTGCGAGGCGATCGAAGAGATCATGTCGGCGCGCACGTCGTCCCACAGGCCGCTCGACTTCGGAGCCGCGAAGACCTGAAGCTGAAGCGCGCTCGCCCACGATGTACACGGCGCCCAGGACCACCTCGCGGTTGCGCTCGACCGTGAATTGGATCGTCGCGCCCTCAACCGGCGGCAGCCTGAGGGCACCGCACCCGAGCAGCTCGTCGTCTTCGGGCGCCTCGGCTTCGTCGTAGGGCCCGACGGCCTCTCGGCCTCGGCCTCGGCGACGACATCGGCCTCCGCCTCTCGGGCCTTGGCCTTCTTCTTCCCAAATAGTCCCACGTGTCAACCCTTTCAGAATCGCGGTTCGCTCGGTCGGACCATGCGCACCATTTTAGCCCGCGCACTCCGTGCACACGGGCAGTCCGCCCTCTTCGTACGCAAGCTGTGATCGATGGTGCACCAGGAAACACTGCGAACACGTGAATTCGTCGTCTTGGGCGGGCACGACGCTGATCGAAAGCTCGACGTTCGACAGGTCGGCCCCCGGCAGCTCGAAGCCTTCGGCAGCCTCGACCTCGTCCTCCTCGACCTCCGCCGACTGATGCTCTGAGCGCCGAGCCTTGAGCTGCTCGAGGGAATCCTCGCGGAGTTCTTCGTCCTGCTTGCGCGGTGCGTCGTAATCGGTTGCCATTGTCAGCTCCACTCGTCTCGTTCTTGGCGGCATCGCCTGCCGCTGTTTAGGTCGCGGACACCCCGTCCGGCCCCGCGTGCGCCCACAATGTATCAGGTTTTTCGGATTCGTCCAGTCTGTCAATCCACAAGCGAAACGCACAGCCGAGCGCCAAGCGTGACACACCCGGGCGAATCGGCCCATTCCGCCCGTCGTGTGGCAACCTTAAGGTGACTACGATTTCAAGGGGAGACATGAAAAAACTGGAGCTCTTGGGACTCGGGCCCGACGGCGAGACTCTCACGCTGAACGACGCCGAAGGCAATAGGTATATCCTACCCATCACCGACCTGTTGCGCGCGACGCTCAGACGCGATAGACCCGTGGTCGAGAATCCGTCCGAATCGAAACGGCAGATGACGCCGCGGGAAATCCAGTCCACATACGCGAGGGACTGTCCGTCGAAGACGTGTGCGAGCTTTCCGCGCTTCCCGCCTCCCGAGTCAACCCCCTCGCATTTCCGATCGTCGCGGAACGCGAGTACACCGCCCAGCTTGCCCGGTCCTTCTCAATCGGCCACGACAGCGCCGGTCTGACGCTCGAAGAGCTCGTCGCGTCGCGCCTCGTCGGGCGAGGCGTCAACCCGAACGACATCACATGGGATTCCTTGCGCAAGAACGGCGAGCCTTGGACGCTCGTCGCCGTCTTCGTCACGGGCGACCGCGAGCATCGCGCCACATGGCACGTCGATCTGGAGCGGCGCCTGCTGGAGGCGCTGGACGACGAAGCCGCCTGGCTCTCGGAGACCCAGCTGCCGGCTTCAACCGGAACTTGGAGGGCAGTGAACACCCCTCCCGCGCCGGTGGATTTAGTTCAGAGCGAAAAAGCGCACCGCCGGCACTCGCACAGAGCGGGCGGCGAGGACCGCGAAAAGGCCGACGGAGGCGGGAGCGCTCCGACCGAGGCGCCGGCGAACGCGCGAAAGGCGAACGACGACGCGGGCGCGGCGGACGGTCGCGGCAAAGCCGACGGAAAGGGCGAATCGAAGAGGTTCTCGCCTCCCTCGACACCCAAAGGGGCAGGGTCCGCCCGATGCCGAAGGTCGAGGAAGACCCCGATTACGACGGCGCACACCCTCCGGTTTCCGCCCCGGAGGCTGCCCACGACGCGACGATTTTGAGTCTGCCCCGCCGTTCGGCCGTCGATCGCGAGCAGAATTCCGCGGCGAACGAACAGCCCAAGCCCGACGAGCGGGCGGGCGGCGGCGCACGCCCGGACCGGTGGGGCAAGGAAGCCTCTCAAAAAGCGAAAGGCAAGCGTTCCCGAGGCAAAGACGGCAAGGGAGGAAAAGGCCCGTCGGCGGAGGCAGACGGCGCGGCCCGCGGCGGGCGCTCTCGCGAGGGAGAGGGAAACAAGGAAGGCTCGGAGGCCGAACAGGCCTCTCCGGACGCCTTCGCCCCGTCCGAACGGCGATCCGATCGCTCGAAAAAACGGCGAGGCTCGCGCCCGTCGATGCCCAGCTGGGACGAGATCGTCTTCGGTAAGAAAGACTAGACGGTTCGCAGAAGGGCTGGACGGTTCGCCGGGAACGGTCCGAAAGAACTGGAACAGTCTGAAAGAACAAGGCTAGGGCTCGCCGAGGGGAAGCTGCTTCGCCGCACGGGCCGCGCTCGCGGTCATTCGCTTCATGTGGTGATTTCGGCACAGCACCTCATAGCCCGCTTTTCCGGCGTCGGTGTCGCCGACGACGACCCTGCCCCCTCCGTGACCATGGCGCCGTCGACGGTGCGCGCGTTGTGCGTGGCGCGTTTTCCGCACCAGCACAGCGCCCTGACCTGCAAAACCTCCACCCTGTCGGCCAGTTCGATCATGCGTGCGGATCCGGGAAACAGCTTCGTCATGAAATCCGACGTGATTCCGAAGCCGAAGACGTCGATTTCGATCTCGTCGACGATTCTCGCCAGCTGCTCTATCTGAGCCTCGGTGTAGAACTGGACCTCGTCGCAGATGAGAAAGTCGACCGCCCGCCCGCCGGTGCGCTCCGTGCCACGGCCTTCCAAAAATCGGTGTTCTCATCCACCTCGAAAGCCCGCGACTCCAGGCCGATGCGCGAGGACAGCCTGCCGGTTCCCGCCCTGTCGTTGCGGCTGTAGAGGAGGCCTCTCATGCCGCGGCGCTCGTGGTTGTACGCAGTCTGCAACGCCAAAAGTCGACTTGCCGCAGTCCATCGTCCCCGAAAAAGAAGACCAGCTCCGCCATCACGCGGCTCCGGCGAAAAACATCAGTTGACCTCCACTGTCAAACGACCTCCGCGATGAGAGGAACGAGCATTTCGACGGACGTGAGGGATCCGTGGACGCCGCGCATCGGCGGGCTCGTGCGCCCCCGAGAGTCGAAGACGGCGCAATCGCCGCGTTGGAAGGAAATGACGTCGCCCATGACGGAGCGGGCGAAATCTTCGACGGGGCCGAAGATTCCCGTTGCGACGGCTTCATCGGCCGTCAGGACCAGCGCAGACTCGCCGAGCTCCTCCCTCCATCGCGCCGCGAGGGCCTCCGGCTCCCGGGTGTACACCTGAACCGCGCGGTCCTCCCCTGCGACGAGGTCCGCTCCCTCGCGCAGCCGGGGAGAATCGGCGAGGTCGATCCTTGTGCCGACGTCGACCATGCCGTGGTCGGCGGTGACGACGACGAGCGTTCCGCGAGGGACGGAACGCGCAAGGGAGGCGACGGCGGCGTCGAAGCTCTCCAGCTCCGCCACCCATTCGCCGGACGTCCACCCCGCGGCGTGGCCCGCATGGTCGATTTCGCCCCAGTAGAGGTAGACGCATTCGGCCCCGCGCCGCAAAGCCCGGCGGCAGCCTCCACCCGCTCGTCGAGGGTTTCGGCGGGCACGGCCTCCGCGCCCCGGAGGGCGGCCAGCGTCAGTCCCGAGCCGACGAACGCGGAAGGCTGGACGACGCGGCAGGCCCGGGCGCGCGGGCCCAGCCTTTCGAACAGCGTCGGCTGTCTCTGCCACGAAAGCGGGTCGAGCCCGGGATCGTCCCATTTTATGAGGGAAAACGGCCTGCCGCTGGCCGGAGAGCGCAGCGAATACCCCATCATCGCGGTCTTTCCCGGCTGCTCGCCCGTTCCCACTGCGGTTATGGCGGCGGCGGTGGTCGAAGGCGCCACGGTCGCAAGCGGCTCAAAATGGGTCATCGACCGAAGCGTGGGGGCGTGGCCGCTTCTGGCGTCGAGGTTCTCGGCGCCCAGCCCGTCGACCATGACGAAGCAGACGCGGTCGGCCTCGGGCAGCCCGAGCGCCGCTCTGTCGCGTTCGGAGTCCGAGGCCGACGTCGACGTCGCCAAGCCTGCGGCGTCCATGGCCGCCGAAAGCGCCGCTCGAACGCGCCGTTCCCCGGGGACTGGAAAGTCATCGGCCAAGGGCCGGGCGGTTTGGCTCACCGGCCCGCCCCGGCGAGGATCTCATGGAGGCGAAGGATGAATTCGGCGCCCTTGGAGAAGACCGCGGCGTCGAGCGACGTATCGACGAACACGTCGAGGTCCTCGGCCACCGCGTGGGCCATCGATCCGTGGTCGAGGGTGCAGGACGGGTCCTCGCATCCGGCCGGAAAACTGTCGATCAGCCAGGAGCCTCCCCAGACGGCGTGGATGCCGATGGCCGAAAGCTCGCCGGCGCGCGGGCCTTGAAGGCTGCGCCGCCGCAGAAGCTGGACGTCGCGGAGCATCGACAAGGGCAGGGTGCGCACGCTCGTCAACAGCTCTCCTTCCGGCGCGAACTCGTAGGAGACGTCGGAGGAAATCACGTGCAGCGAGGAGTCCGTCACGGCGTAGCACGTGACGGACTCGTAGACGGAGTCGCTGTCGAAAAGAGTTTGGGGACGCACGAAATACGCCAAGATTTCGGGATCGGATTTCAACGCCGCCGCGACGTCTCGAGCCACAGGTGCGTCGCCGTCGTCCAATTCGTTGAGCTCCGATATGAAATCCTCGTAACGATTAGCGTTCACCCCGCGATTGTCTCATTTTGATCGATCCCACGCACGCACGGCCAGCCCGGCGGGCCTCGCAAGACGGCCGGGCGTCGCCAATATCACCTCGAATGACGGGCGGGAAACCGGGAACAAGGGGAATACTTGTTCGCATGCCAAAGATTAGCGAGCCGTCTGCGGAGAAGGTCGTAGACATCGACGTCACGCAGGAGATGCGCACGTCCTTCCTCGAGTATTCGTACTCCGTGATTTACGCGCGGGTCCCTCCCCGACGCCAGAGACGGGCTCAAACCCGTTCAACGGCGCATACTCTTCCAAATGGGGCAGATGGGGCTTCGCCCCGACCGCAGCCACGTCAAATCCTCCAGGGTCGTGGGGACGTCGCGGGCAGGCTCCATCCGCACGGCGACGTCGCCATCTACGACGCGATGGTCAGGCTGGCCCAGCCGTTCACGCTCAGGCTGCCCATGATCGACGGGCACGGCAATTTCGGTTCGCTCGACGACGGGCCGGCGGCGCCCCGATACACGGAGGTGCGCATGGCGCCCCGGCCATGGCGATGATTTCCTCGCTCGACGAGGACACCGTCGACTATGGCGCCCAATCTACGACAACACCCTTGAGCAGCCCTGAGGTGCTTCCCGCCGCCATTCCAAACCTCCCTGGTCAACGGGTCCTCGGGAATCGCCGTCGGAATGGCGACGAACATGCCGCCCCACAACCTCGTGGAGGTGATCGCCGCGGCCCGCTGCCTCCTCGCCAATCCCGAGGCGGACCTGGAGGAGATCATGCGGTTCGTGCCCTGCCCTCGACCTTCCCGAGGGCGGGAAAATAGTGGGTCTGGAAGGCATTCGGGAGGCCTACGCCTCCGGCCGGGGAATCTTCAAAACCCGCGCCACGGCGCACATCGAGAACGTCACGGCGAGAAAGAAGGAATCGTCTTCACCGAGCTCCCCCTACCTCGTGGGGCCGGAGAAGGTCATCGAGAAGCTCAGGATGCGATCAACGCCAAGAAGGTCCAGGGCGTGACGGGCATCCAGAATCTGACCGACCGCCATCACGGGATGCGTCTGGTGGTCGAGGTAAAGAACGGCTTCAACCCCGAGGCCGTCCTGCTTCAGCTTTACCGGCACACGCCGCTGGAGGATTCCTTCGGCATCAACAACGTGGCGCTCGTCGGCGGCCAGCCGCAGACCCTCAGGCTGATCGGGCTGCTGCGCGTCTTCCTCGACCACCGCCTCGACGTGACCAGGCGCCGCTCGCGTTTCAGACTCGACAAAGCCTCCCGCGAGCTTCACCTCGTGGACGGCCTGCTGGCGGCGGTCGTCAACATCGACGAGGTCATCGCGCTTATCCGCTCCTCCTGACGACGCCGCGACGGCGCGCACGCGCCTCATGCAGGTCTTCGACCTGACCGAGACCCAGGCCGAGTACATTCTGGAGCTTCGGCTGCGCCGCCTGACCAAGTATTCGGTGATCGAGCTCGAACAGCGCCGAAGCGAGCTCTTGGAGGCCATCGCCGACCTTGAGGGCATCCTCAATTCGCCCGAGCGCCTGCGAGACCTCGTCTCGGCCGAACTGGACGAGGTCGCCCGGGCCCCACGGCACGCCCCTGCGGACGGTCCTCCTCGAATCCGACGGCGCCACGGAGGCCGGAAGTTCGGCCGCGCTCCCCCTCGAGGTGGCCGACGACCCCTGCTTCGTCCTGCTGTCGGGAACCGGCCTGGCGGCGCGGACCGCGATTCTTCGCCGCCGGCCGGGAGGGCGAGCGTGGGCCTCACGACGCGATCCTGGCGTGCGTCCCGGCCACCGCGCGCGGGCAGATCGGCGTCGTGACATCGGCGGGCCGGGCAGTTCGGCTCGACGTCCTCGACGTCCCCTGTCGCGCCCGACGCCCCCTCCCTCGCCGCCGGGCGCAGCTGCGCGAGCTTGTCTCCCTCGCCGAGGGCGAGCGCGCCGTCGGCCTCATCGACCTTTCCGAAGCGGCCGCCCCGCCTGTGCTGGCCACCGAGCGCGGCAGGATCAAGAGGGTCGGCGCGAGCCACCCCGGCAAGGATTCGTGGGAGCTCATCGGGCTCGAGGAGGGCGATTCGGTGGTCGGGTGCGGACATTGCGCGGACGCGGACCAGATCGTCCTCGTCTCTTCCGACGCCCATCTGCTGCGCTCGACGGCTCGTCCGTGCGCCCTCAGGGCCGGACCGGGCGCGGCGTCGCGGGAATCCGCCTGGGAGCAGAGGCGAAAGTCATCGCCCTGGGCGTCGTCCCGGGCGACGACGTCGGCGGAACCCTCGTCGCAACCGTCTCGGGAAGCCGCGACGCGCTCGAGGGAACCGTGGCGGGAACGGCGAAGGTCACGCTCGCTCGACCGGTTCCCGGCAAAGGGCCGGGGAACCGGCGGAGTCAGGGCCCAACGGTTCCTGCGCGGCGAGGACTGCCTGCAGCTCGCGGCCGTGGGCCAGGCGCCGCTTCACGCCGTCGGCGCGGGCGGCCAGCCGATCGGCCTGCCCGAGACGGACGAGAGGCGGGACGGCTCCGGCCAGCCCTTGGCCGCACCCGTCACTGCCATCGGCTGAGTGCGCCCGGTCGCCTTTCAGGTCGCGCGGCCTGCGCGCGCGGAAAGCGCGGCCCGGAAGGGCCTCGCCGCCGGTTGGGTCTAAGCCTGCGTGCGCGGGGGCGGAAAGCGCCGCGGCCCCTCCGGCGGTCGCCGCTCACAAGCGGCGGCGGCGCGCACGCGCGGAATCGAAGCGGCCGACAAGGACGGTCAGAAACGGTTGACGTACACGCGGGTGACGCCCATGCGTTCGAAGCCCCGGTCGAGGAAGGTGCTCAGCAGGTAGTCCCCCTCGGGAACGTCTACCCCCACGTAAGAGACGCCGGCCTCCTTGACCGCGTCGATCGTTTGGCGGAGCAGCACGGAAACCAGGTTTATCCTCGGTGCTCCTCGCCGAGGACCACCTCGGCGAGATAGCCTCGGACCATCCGAGGGCCTCCCATTCTCGTCGTAGCGTTCGCACACCACATAGGCGGCGACCCTCGGACGGTCTCCGCGAACGTCGAGCGCGACGAAGCTCCATGTTCGGTCGATGGCGGCGTGCTCGGCCTGCCAATCCCCGCGCGCGGAGGGCTCTCCGCCGGACTTCGTCTGCACGGCGTTGTAGAAGCGCAGGACGTCCTCGTCGAGGTCCTCCGTCAGGGGGACGATCTTCATGTGCGTGGGAACGTCGAAACGCGGAAAGCTCGCCACGCTCTTGCGCAATTGCACGTACTCGTGCGAAAGCTCGAAGCCCTCACGCGCCAAAAGCTCGGCAAGCCCGGCGTTGGCCCCGTCGACGTGGACGATCGCGCTGCTGCCGCCGATGGCGCGCGCGGACTTGACCTGTTCGGCCGCGAGCAGCTTTCCGATCCCTCGCCGCGGGCGTCCGGGTGGACGCCGCCGAAAAGACGCACTTCGCCCCCGCTGCGCACAATCCGGGCCATCCCGACGGCCAGAAGGCTCGAATCGGAGGCGCGAACGCCGATGGCGCGCCACGTCAGAGCGGGATCGAAGAATCTCTCGATCTCTTCCAAGCTGGTGCGCAAAGGACTGTCGTCGGCGGCCTCAATGGCGCTGACGACAGCGCAGATTTCGCCCGCGTCTGCGGGCCTAGCTCAACCCACCCCATCTTTGGCAATTTTAGGCGTCGATCCGATCGCGGTCCACAGCCGCGGCCCCTTCGACGATGAACTCCCTGCGCGGAGCGACGTCGTTGCCCATGAGCAGCTCGAAGACGGCCTCCGCTTCCATAAGCGCCTGTTCGTCCCTCCATGCGGATCCGCCGCAAGGTTCGGCGCGACGGGTCCATCGTCGTCTCCGCGAGCTGGTGGGCGTCCATCTCGCCGAGGCCCTTGTACCGCTGAATGGGCTCGCGGTAACTCTTGCCCGCGCGTTCGAGCTTGCGAAGCTCGGCGTGGAGCTAGTCCTCTGAGTATGTGTATATGTAGCGCTTCTTCCGCCTTTGCCGCCCGAAACCTCGATTCTGTGAAGAGGGGAACCGCGGCGTACACTCGCCCCTCCTGAACGAGCGGACGCATGTAGCGGAAGAAGAGGGTGAGCAGGAGGGTGCGAATATGTGCGCCGTCGACGTCGGCGTCTGTCATCATAATGACTTTGCCGTAGCGCGCCGCGGGAAGGTCGAAGGTCCGCCCGCTTCCGGCCCCGACCACCTGGATGATCTCGGAGACCTCTTTGTTCTTGAGAATGTCCGCCGTCGAAGCCTTTTGGACGTTGAGGATCTTGCCGCGAATGGGAAGGAGGGCCTGGAACTCGCTTGACCGCGCAAGCTGGCGGTTCCCAGGGCTGAATCCCCTCGACGATGAAAAGCTCGGTCTCGGCCACGTCCTCGCTCCGGCAGTCGGCCAGCTTCGCCGGAAGGCTCGAGGCTTCGAGGGCGTTCTTGCGCCGAGAGATCTCCTTGTGCATGCGCGCCGTCACGCGGGCGCGCATCTCCGCCACGACCTTTTCAAGCAGCCTGGACGTCTCCGTCTTCTGGTCGCGCTTGGACGATCCGAGGATCGCGCCCAACTCCCTCTCGACCACGCCGGAGACGATCCCCCGAACGGCGGACGTGCCGAGGATCTCTTTTGTCTGCCCTCGAACTGCGGCTCGGGCAGGCGCACGGTCACTACGGCCGTCAGGCCGGCCAGCACGTCGTCCTTCTCGATCCTCGGGTCCTTCGCGCTCATCTTCAGGCGTCGAGAATTCGATTCGACGAGCGAACGCAGGACTTTCATGAGCCCCTGCTCGAATCCGCTCTGGTGCGTCCCCCCTCCCGGGGTGCGAATGATGTTGACGAAGGACTCCACTCGCGTCTCGTATCCCTTGCCCCAGCGCAGCGCGACGTCGACGGCGACGGTTCGCTCAACCTCGCGGCTGACGAGGTGGCCCGATTCGGCGTCGAGAACGGGGACCTTCTCGGCGAACGTCCCCTCGCCGGTCAGCCGCATCGTCGCGGTGACCGCGGCGTCGGGCGCGAGGAAATCGACGAAACCACGGTCCCGCCGTCGAAGCGGAAGGTTTCCGTATGAGGGCCCTTGTGCGGCGCCTCCCCTTCGGCGCCTTCCTTTTCGGCATTCTCCCCTGCGGCGCGCTCCCTCTCGTCGACGAGGGAGATGGTCAGGCGGGCACGAGGAAGGCCGTCTGGCGGGCCCTTTCGACGAGCTCTTCGAGGAGAAGGCCGCCGACGCGAGGAAAAATTTCGGGGTCGGCCAGTAGCGCACTCGCGTGCCGGACTTTTTCTTCGCGACTTTGCCGACGACGTCGAGCACCGAGGACTCGGTGAACGCCGAAAAGGGGGAACCGGGGTCGGGCCCGGATGCGCCGTCGGAGAAGCGCCCGGGCTCCCCCCTGTGGAACTGCATCTGGTAGGTTTTGCCGCCGCGATCGACCTGGACGTCCATGCGTTCAGACAGGGCGTTGACCACCGAGGCCCCGACGCCGTGCAGACCGCCGGAGGAGCCGTAAGACCCTCCGCCGAACTTTCCTCCGGCGTGCAGCTTGGTGTAGACGACTTCGACGCCTGAGAGCCCCACACCCGGAACCTCGTCGACGGGGACGCCGCGGCCGTTGTCCCGCACCTCCACCGACCCGTCCGCGTGGAGGCGGACCTCGACGGCGTCCGCGTGGCCTTCCAGCGCCTCGTCTACGGCGTTGTCGATGATCTCCCACAGGCAATGCATGAGGCCGCGCGAGTCCGTGGACCCGATGTACATTCCGGGCCGCTTGCGAACCGCCTCGAGGCCTTCGAGAACCTGAAGGTGCCTCGCGGTATAGCTTTCATTAGACGTCACTCGCACATCGTACTCACACACGCCCCTTTTCACGCATCGGCTCGCACAATCGGGCGAATCTCACTTTCGCATTTCTATTCGACAGCGAGTGTCGCCTTCAGCCGATGCGTTCGTTTCAGCTTGTTTCAGCCGATGCGCTCGCGCTCGTCGCGCACCGAAACCGCCGAGGCCGCCAGCTTCTCAAGGTGCGCATTCGCGTGATGTCCGCAAAACATAAGAACCCCGTAGGGCATCTCCACGCGAACGTAGGCTTGCGCGCCGCAGGCGTCGCACCGGTCGAGAGCGGTCATGGCGCCGTCGTGGACGGCGGAGTCGTGCTTCATCTCGTCGTTCGTCAAAGCAGCCACGAGTATATACAAGCATGCAAGGCGGCCTGCGCCAGCGCAGAAGGCCCCGCTTTCACCTCGGGCTAAATGAGCGCTTCGCTACACTTGACTGCGCCCGGCGGGCTTCGGCGCGAAGGCCGCGCGGGATCGGAAGGCTCCGGGCGGCGAGGAAGATCCCTTCAGCCGATGCCGCGGCGCAAACAGCAGGAGGCCGACGCCGCCGAAGCGACTTCCACGGTCGAAGCGGCTACCACGGTCAAAGAGAGTTCCGCGAGGCCGGCGGGCGGGGCCCGAGGTTTGCCGCGGGCAGCGGCGTAGAATTCTTTGGGCATGCAAGCGGCGGGGCTTCGCGGGCTTTTGCTTACTGAGGAGCTCAGCTTACTGAGGAGCTCAGCGGCTTGCGCGCACCGACGTGCCGACTCCCAGGGTTCTCCGGCACCCGGCGCAGACACAGCGACTCCCGCGCATCGACCGGCCGAGCTCGAATGGAGGGACAATGGGGTATGCCGTCGTCGACGTCGAAACGACGGGGCTCAGCCCCGTGCGCGATCGCATCGTCGAGATAGGAGTCGTCTTGCTCGACAAATCGGGCGGTCAGGAGGGCGAATGGCAGAGCCTCGTCAATCCTCTGCGCGGGATGGGGCGGTTTTCGTGCACGGCCTGACGGATGCCGACGTCGCCGACGCCCCGACGCTTGCCGATCTGCTTCCGCGGATTCGCGAGCTGTTCGCCGGCAGGGCCCTCGTGGCGCACAATGCGGCGTTCGACGTCGGATTCCTCAACGCGTCCTTCGCCCGGGCGGGCTATGGGATGCGCATTCCGCGCGAGGCCACAGGTGCACGATGGAGCTGTCGAAGATCTACCTTCCGCCGGAAGGCACGGATTGGCACGCTGCGGCCGAGCGCGCCGGCGTGGCGGCGGCAAGCGTCACCGCGCTGGCAGACGCGCACACGGCTGCGGGCCTGCTGCGGCACTACTTGAACGCCGAAGCCAACGGGGTTCGCTACGCGAAAAGGGCTTTCGCGCGCAGCAAGGGCCGTAGAGCGGGCGGCGTGGATCGAGGCGCGGCGCGGCCGCGGAGCTGAGCTGGCCCTGATTTTCCCTCCTCGACACGGATCGCGGCCTTCGACGCGCCGCGGACGACGCTCCTTTTCGCCGTCCTGCGGCACGGCCTCGCGTGCGCCGAAAGCGGCCGCTCGGATCAGTCGAGATAGTCGCGCAGAACCTGAGAGCGCGAAGGATGGCGAAGCTTCGACATCGTCTTGGACTCTATCTGTCGGATGCGCTCGCGCGTGACGCCGTAGACCTTCCCGATCTCGTCAAGGGTCTTCGTCTGCCCGTCGGTCAGGCCGAAGCGCATCGCAACCACGCCTGCCTCCTGCTCCGAGAGCGTGTCGAGGACTTGGCGCAGCTGCTCCTGAAGCAGGGTGAAGCCGACGGCGTCGGCCGGGACCTACCGCCTCCGAATCCTCGATGAGGTCGCCGAATTCAGAGTTCCGTCCTCTCCGAGGGGCGTGTGCAGCGAAATCGGCTCGCGCCCGTACTTTTGGACCTCGATGACCTTTTCCTCGGTCATGTCGAGTTCTTTGGCGAGCTCGATAGTGGTCGGCTCGCGGCCGAGGTCCTGAAGCATCTGACGCTGAACCCGCGCGAGCTTGTTGATCACTTCGACCATGTGAACGGGGATTCTGAATGGTGCGCGCCTGATCGGCCATGGCGCGAGTGATCGCCTGCCGAATCCACCATGTGGCGTCGTGGAGAACTTAAAGCCTTTCGTGAAGTCGAATTTTTCGACGGCGCGAACCAGCCCCAGGTTGCCCTCCTGGATGAGGTCGAGGAAAAGCATGCCGCGGCCTGTGTAGCGCTTGGCCAAGGAAACCACCAGGCGGAGGTTGGCTTCGAGGAGGTGGTTCTTCGCCTGCTGCCCGTCGCGCGAAATGAGCTTGAGTTCGCGCATGTACATGCGGTCCTTGGCCTTGTCGAGCGAGCCGGATTCGAGAATGTGCTGGGCGTAAAGCCCGGCTTCGATGCGCCGGGCGAGTTCCACTTCCTCTTCGGCGTTGAGGAGCGGAACCTTGCCGATCTGCTTGAGATAGTCCTTGACGGGGTCGGCCGTGGCGCCCGCCACGTGGACCCGGACGGCGGGTTCGTCGGACTCGTCCGAGTCCTTCATCGTGAAAGCGCCCTTGCGGGCGGGGATCGCGTCCTCCGTCAGGTTCCTCCCGCGGGGGCGCTCCGTTCCGTCCTTGTCCTCGGAGCCTTCCCCTTCTTCGTCCGAGTCGGCGTCAGCATCGACTTCCTCCGCGTCCGACGAATCCTCCAATTCGTCGGAGTCCCGGTCGAGATCGTCCATATCGACGTCGGAATCGACGCCCGCGCTCTTCGCTGCGCCCGCCTCCTCCTCGGGTGCTCGCCTTCGTCGGCCCGCTTCGCCGAAGACTTCTTCTTCGAGGAGGCCTTTTAGGCTTCTTGGCGGTCTTTGCCGCGGCTTTCGACTCGGAGGACTTCGACTCGGAGGCCTGCTCGTCTGCGGAGCCCTGCCCAGCGCCTCTTCATCGGCGTCGGACTTCGAAGCCGAGGATTTCTTGGGCGCAGCCTTCTTCGCGGAAGCCTTCGTTCCAGACTTCTTGGGCGCGGCCTTCTTCGACTCCGATTTCTTCGCCGAAGGCTTCTTGGAGTCCTTCTGGCCGTCCTTTTCCTTCGCTTCCTTCGAGCCGTTCTCGCCCTCGGCTGCCTTGGCGTCCGATTTCTTCGTCACCGTCTTCTTGGCGGCGGCCTTTGCGCCCTTCTCAGCGGCCTTCGCCTTCTTCGCGGGAGACTTTTTCGCGGAGGATTCCTTCTCGGAGGCCTCGCCGGCCTTTTTCCCCTCGGAGGCCGCCGTTTCCTTGCCCTTGGCCGACTGCGCCTTGCTCGTGGCTGGCCTCTCGGCGCCGTCCTCGCCCTGCGTCTGCGAAGCCGTCTCGTTCTCGGTTGCCTGTGCGGATATCGTTGCCACGTGGGACCTTTCACCTAGGTTTTCTCCCGAACCTGCCGATTGCGGGCATAGTTCTAGATAGTGTCTACAACGCGCAAGCGGCGGAGACAATTCCCGCCGCTTGCGACTGTGACCCAGTTCTCCAGATCTGCCTCGACGAGCCTATTCCTCGAAGGCTTCGACGGGAGGACACGTGCAGCTGAAGTTGCGGTCTCCCCACGGCCCGTCGAGTCCTCCGGACAGGCGGCCAGTACTTCGTCTCGACGAGGCGGCGCACGCGCCAGGGCGTCGTCGCCCCCGTTCCTTGCCGCCAACGCCCCCGGGTAGGCCGCGAGCTCGCGCGAGTAGGGATGGCTCCATTCGTCCGCCGCGATGCACTCGGCCGTGTGCGGCGCATTGGACAACGGGCTGTCATCGGCGGGCCACCTGCCTTCGCCGACGTCCCTGGCCTCGAGACTATCGCCTCGACCGCGCGGCAGAACCGATCGAGTTCGCCTTTGCCCTCGGACTCGGTCGGCTCGACCATGAGGGTTCCGGGAACGGGGAAGCTCATCGTCGGGGCGTGGAATCCGTAGTCGATGAGCCGTTTGGCGACGTCGTCGACCGACACCCCGAATTCCTTGAGGACTCTGGTGTCGAGGATGCACTCGTGGCCCACGAAGCCCCCAGGCCCGCGATAGAGGACGGGAAGCGCGCCTTCAGCCGATTCGCCACGTAGTTGGCCGCGAGAACCGCGCTGGCCCGTCGCCTCCTTCAAACCGTCGGCGCCCATGAGCCGCAGGTAGGCCCACGTGATGGGAAGGACTCCCGCGGAACCCCACTGTGCGGCCGCGACTCTCCGGCTCTCGCCGGGGAGGAAGGGCGCCAGATGCCCCTTGGCGCAGACGGGGCCGACGCCCGGCCCTCCGCCTCCGTGCGGGATCGCGAAGGTTTTGTGAAGGTTGACGTGAGAGACGTCGCCTCCGAGGTCGCCGGGCCGCGCGTAGCCGACGAGGGCATTGAGGTTCGCGCCGTCGATGTAGACCCTGCCCTCCGGCCTCGTGGACGGCGGCGGTCACTTCACGCACGTGCGGTTCAAACGTGCCGTGAGTCGACGGATACGTGATCGTGAGGGCGCCGACGCGTCCCTCGTTGTCAGCCAGCGCCTTGCGCAAGGCGTCCATGTCGGTGGAGCCGTCGCGCGCCGTGCCCACGACGACCACCTGAATCCTGCCAGCGCCGCTGAGGCCGCATTGGTTCCGTGGGCCGACGCCGGAATGAGGCAGACGTTTCGATCCGCCTCGCCGCGAGACTCGTGGTAGGCGCGTATGGCGAGCAGACCCATGAACTCCCCTGGCTTCCCTGCATTCGGCTGGACGGAGACGGCGTCGTACCCCGTGATGTCGGCGAGCCATCTTTCGAGGTCGCCTATCATCTCGCGATATCCGGCCGTGTCCTCCTGCGGCGCGAAGGGGTGGATTCGGGCGAATCCCTCGAGCGTTATGGCCTCGGCCTCCGCCGCGGCGGTCAGCTTCATGGTGCACGAGCCGAGCGGGATCATCCCCGATCGAGGGCGTAGTCCTCGCCGCCAGCTCGCGCATGTACCGCACGAGCTCCGTTTCGGTCCGATGGGCGGGAAGGCCTCCTGCGCGAGGAAGCCGTCCGCTCGCAGCCCCGAGGCCGGTATGTCGCCGATTCCGGCCGCTTGTGCGGCGGCCTGTGCCGCTACGCCTTCCGGCTTGCCCTCCGCGGTGTCGGGGAGCCCACGTCCTCCCCGGCCTGCCGCCGGATCCTCCTCGCCGAAGGCGGACAGGGTCTCTGCGACGACGTCGAGGTCGCCCGCACGAGTCCGTTCGTCCGTTGAGAGGCGAATCGTGGAGGAATCCCTGACGAAGACCCGGACGCCGCGCTCGCCGAGCGCTCGGGCGGCCTCCTCGGCCCGACCCGGCAGCGAAATCTCGAGGGTGTCGAAGAACGGCTCCGGCTTGACGCGCACTCCCGCCGAGTCCAGGGCCCGCGCGAGTGCGCGGGCTTTCTCGTGTGTCTCCGAAGCGATCCGGCGCAGGCCTTCCGGTCCGTGGTAGACGGCGTACATGGAGGCGAGAATGGCGAGCAGGGACTGCGCGGTGCAGATGTTCGACGTCGCCTTTTCCCTGCGGATGTGCTGTTCGCGCGTCTGGAGCGCCAATCGGTAGGCGGGATGGCCGTCGGCGTCGCGGGAGACGCCCACGAGGCGGCCCGGAGCTGCCGTTCGCGGGCCTTGCGCGCGGCGATGTAGCCGGCGTGCGGGCCGCCGCCGCCCATCGGCTGCCCGAGCCTTTGCGCGCTTCCGGCCACGATGTCCGCGCCGAAGTCGCCGGGCGGGGTCAGGAGGGCAAGGGCCAGGAGGTCGGCGATCACGATGAGGCTTCCGCCCTCGGCGTGAACGGCCTGGGCAAGCTCCCGACAGCGTTCGACGTCGCCGATCGAGCCCGAAGCCGCCGGATACTGGACAAGCAGGCCCGCGCACCCCGAGACGTCGACGTCGCCGCCGAGGACGTCCACGTCGACGATCTCAAGGCCGAGGGCCGCTGCGCGGGTGTCGATGACCGCGCGGGTGTGGGCGAAGACGTCCGAATCGACCGCGACCTTCGTCTTTCCCTTGGCGCACCGCACGGCGAGGGCGACGGCCTCCGCGGCCGCGGACGCCTCGTCGAGAAGGGATGCGCCCGCGACGTCCATTCCCGTCAGCTCGGTTGTCAGCGTTTGGAAATTGAGGAGGGCTTCGAGCCGTCCCTGCGAGATCTCGGGCTGGTACGGCGTGTAGGCCGTGTACCACGAGGGATTGCAGAGAATGTCGCGCACGACGGGGGCCGGGACCACGGTGTCGTAAAAGCCCTGGCCGATCATCGACGTCGTCACCCTGTTGGCCGACGCGAGCCGGGCGAGTTCGGCGGCGACCTCGGCTTCGCTCAGGGCTTCGGGCAGTCGGCTGGGCGGGGCGCAGGAAAGGGAAGGGCCTTGGCCATGAGCTCGTCGAGGCTGCTCGCCCCCGCGGTTTGAAGCATGGCCTGCCTGTCGGCGCCCTGCGTCCCGACGTGTCGGCGTGCGAAGGACATCATGCCTCCTTAGCGAACGCCTCGTAGGCTGCGCTGTCCATGAGCTCGGGCCGCTCGGCCACCTCGATCTCGTAAAGCCACGTTCCATGGGGATCGTCCGTAGCCAGCTTCGGGTCGTCGATGACGTCCTGATTGACCGCCACGACCTTGCCGCCGGCGGGGCGACCAAGTCGGAAACCGACTTCACGGATTCGATCTCGCCGCACGCCTGCCCCGCAGTCACCTCGCTTCCCACCTCGGGAAGGTCGACGTACACGGCCTCGTCCAGCGCGCGGGCGGCGAACTCGGTGATGCCGACGCGAGCGGGGCTTCCGGCGGATATCCACCGTGGTCTTCGGAGTACTGGCGGTCGTCGGGTATGACATCTTGGCTCCCTTTTGTTCGGACGTATTGGTTGTTGGACGGAACTGACGTATTGGTTGTCAGGCGGAATCATTTGCGGGCAGATTGATTTGCGGACGGCCGCCCGCTTATGGCGAATCCGGCTTCCCGGGCCGTTTGAGGCGCCCGCGCCCCAGGCGCACCCGCCCCAGCCGCGGACGGATTCACCTTGACCGCTTGTAGAACGGGAGGGTTGTCACGCGCATAGGCTGCAGCGTCCCTCGAACGTCGACGTCGAGAACGGCGCCTTCGGCGATTCCCGGTTCGAGGCGGGCGAGCGCAATGGGGTATCCGAGGGTCGGCGACAGCGCGCCCGAGGTCACCTTTCCGACCTCGCGCCCCTCGCCCATCACCGTGTTGCCCGCCCGGGCGGCGCGGCGGCCCTCGCCGACGAGCGCGTAAGGTCCCACGTCGGTTCGCGTTCAGCCAGGGCCGCGCCTCGACGAATTCGTGGTCCGCCGGCAACCGCGCGGCGCCGGCGTCCGCGGGGCGACGTCGCGCCCAAGCTCGTTGCCGTACAGCGGCATGCCAGCCCTCGAGGCGAAGCGTGTCGCGAGAGGCCAGGCCGCAGGCTTTGGCCTCGATTTTTCCGCCATACGTCGGGCGCGGCGGATGCGGGGAGCATGATTTCGTAGCCCGTCTCCCCCGTGTACCCCCGTCCGCGCAATCAGCGGCGGGGACGCCGTCGACCTTCGCTTCGAGGGCGCGATAGTACCCGAGAGCCGCCACGCGTTCGGCGTCCTCCGGGCCGAGCAGCGCGACGACGGCCTTGAGCGACTCCGGCCCCTGCACAGCTATGAGCGCCCGTTCGAGGGTGCGGTCGACGATGGAATGGCTTTCGGACGCCTCGTTCTGGCGCACCATTCGCGCCCGCGCCGAGTCAGCTCTTCGACCACCGTGATTCTGTTGGCCCCGTTCGGGACCGCAAGGTACCTGGCCTCCCCCAGGCGGTAGACGATGAGATCGTCGATGATCCCTCCGTCCGGCGCGAGCATCATCGAATAGCGGGCCCGCCCCACCGGCATGGTGGAAGGCTTTGTGCACAGCGAGTAGTCAAGGACGGCGGCCGCCTGAGGCCCTCGACCTCGACCTGCCCCCATGTGGGACAGGTCGAACTTCCCAACCGATTCTCGGACCGCCCGGTGTTCTTCGCGATCGGACGTGTACCCTCAGCGGCATATTCCAGCCCGCGAAAGGCGTCATAGTCGCCCCGGCGGCGACGTGCTCGCCAAACAGCGCGCTCGGACGCAATTCCTCCATTAGACCTCCTCGACCCTCCATTGGACCGTCTTGTCGGACGCTTCCCTCCATTGAATGGGACGCGTCACATTCTTCGCTTCGATGCTACCGCGCACCGGCCGAATTCGCGAAGCCGCGCCCACGCCGGATCTGCGGTCGTCGCCTGCCCGCCGAGGCGGG
>BNJU01004921.1_pt1 | contig 66887 bp, 104 predicted proteins | sample 8539281 | NCBI WGS metagenome assembly BNJU01 (sample SAMD00202456, study PRJDB9452) | human saliva metagenome | isolation source: human saliva | place: Japan
GCCGTCTGAAAAATATTGATATTTATTAAGTAGGTAGAAAAATGAAATTGAAAACTTTATTGTGCCTTTTGCTGCTTTTGGCCTATGTACGTGCAGGCGTTTGCCGCACCGCCAGTGATGCGTCCGCTGGAAAAATAGTTAAATACGCAGCATTATGAGCAAGATATTGAGATAATTTCTGAATGAGATTTTTCAAGAGGATTTAAACCGCTTTTCCGATACCTTGGTGGCTGAAGTCTCCAAAGAAAAGAAAGGAAGAAGTGAAAAAGCAGTTGTTCGTTATCGGGATATTGTTGTAAAGGAGGCGTTTCACGCCTGAGTTGAAACAGACCATCCGCAGCCGATTGTTGAAAAGTGCCAAAGCTTCACTTACCCAAAAAGAAGTCAATGCTATGATTGTCAATCCATCCGGAAAGGCTGCTGAGTCTTTCCTGGATAAGAATATGGGCGGTCTGGAAGAATTGTTGCCGAAAAAATACAGGAAGCTGCGGATCGGCATAAAGCCTGAGTTTATCAAAGAATGGAGGCGGATTGCTTGCGGTGGCAAAAATCCCGAGCCAGTTTGTGCAAAAATCTGATTCAAGCAGCAAGCGATAACTTCGAACTGTCCGAATCATTTCAGACAACCTTGATATAACTACCGAAAGTAACCCCATGGAAAAAAAATTCTTAGACATCCTCGTTTGTCCTGTGACTAAAGGCAAACTCGAATACCATCAAGACAAACAGGAATTGTGGAGCCGTCAGGCGAAGCTGGCTTATCCGATTCGTGACGGCATCCCTTATATGTTGGAAAACGAAGCACGAGCGTTGAGCGAAGAGGAACTGAAAGCATGACCGAATTTGTCGTATTGATTCCGGCGCGGTTGGATTCTTCACGTCTGCCAGGCAAGGCTTTGGCTGATATTCACGGTAAACCGATGGTTGTACGCGTCTGCCGAACAGGCGGCAAAAAGCGAGGCTGCGCGTGTTGTTGTTGCCACCGACCATCCCGATATTCAGACGGCCTGTCAGGGCGCATGGCGTCGAAGTGGTCATGACTTCAATCAACACGAAAGCGGTACAACGCGCCTTGCCGAAGCGGCCAATACGCTGAAACTGCCGCAACATCTGATTGTCGTGAACGTACAAGGCGACGAGACCTTTAATCGACCCTGAACTCATCAACCGTACGGCTGAAGTTTTTGGTTGAAAACAATGTGCAAATGGCGACGGCCGCACACGAATTGCACGATTTTGACGAGTTTATGAATCCTAATGTTGTCAAAGCCGTCCTCAACAAAAACCGCAACGCCATCTATTTCAGCCGTGCCCTCGATTCCTTATCCGCGCGACGCCATGCGTGCCGAAAAACGCGAATTGCCTTCAGAAACAGCCGTTTTGCGCCATATCGGCATTTATGCCTATCGTGCAGGCTTTCCTGCAACGCTATTCGAAATGGAAGTTTCTCCTTTGGAAACCATCGAGATCGCTGGAACAATTGCGCGTCCTGTGGCACGGTTATCCGATTGCCGTTGAAATTGCCCAGAAGCGCCAGCCGCCGGCGTAGATACGCAGGAAGATTTGGACAGGGTAAGGGCTGTGTTCGAGGTCGTCTGAAACAGACAAGTTTCAATAATTCAACCTCCCTCTTTCTTTGGAAGAGGTAACCGTGGCGAGGTCCAGCCCTCGCTACGGGAATATGGAAAACGAATTCAATCTTTCAGGAAATTTAAAAATAAACAGGAAGAAAAATGGAAAATAATAAGTATTCTAAATTTAGGGACTTAAATGATGGAAAAGATGATAATTTTGAAGAGTTTGGGAGAAGAATGAACATACAAAAGATATTTTGAAAAATTCACGGCTTTTTGCTCAGAATTATAAAAAGTTTAATGATGTAGATGAGTGTGTTTATTTGGTTGATAAATCCATTAGTGAATACTTAATAAATAAAATCTATAATGAAAAACAAGAAAAGGTTATTTGTTGTTTTTCCTCACGTATATATAGGTACTGATGGAGAAGAATTAATGTGGGCTCATTATGCTAATGGCTCAAAAGGTATAAGGATCGACTTTTTCCATTGATTATAAGAAATTGGAGGAAGTTGAAGGATATGTCAAAAGAAGTTGAGTATAGGCAAAAATCAATTTAATGATAGTGATAATTTAGAAAAAGATTAAAATGACAATAAGTTAAAAATATAATATGCCGTAAAAGCAAAAGCTTGGGAATATGAGCAAAGCATAGGGCAATTTTTACAAAAAGGAGATAATAATTATTTATCTATAAAAATTGGAAGGAATCACTTTTGGTCGTGGTTGTGGTTTTTCCTAATAAAGAACTAAATAATCCTGAATTGGAACAGGAAAAATGCTAGAAAGTATATCTTAAAAATTGCAAGTTTTATTTATAAAATTCTGAAAAGAAAGTAATAAATATAATTCTTCACAAAAATTCTTCATCAGTCCTACCAAATCTACCAAGATTTTTCTTACTATGAAGATAAATATTCATTACAACCAGTTGAAATACCAAAAGAAAAATTAAAAATTAACCCAAAATTACAAGATGAAATACAATCCTTAGAACAAAAATAGTTGATTTGAAAAATAGAATCAACAACCCGATAATCCGTTTTACCCAAACACCAACAGAAAGCCCTTTATGACCGATTTCCGCCATTTGAGCCGTGAAGAACAAAAATTGCTTGCCGACGTAGCGAAAGCTGGTAAGAAGACGAGCAAGATTTAACTATGACATGCTGAAAATAGAAGCGCCGGAGCGGGCCAGCGGCGAGTTTTAGTTCCGCATGGCAGAAATGCTCAGCACTTTGCCGCCCAACCAGTCGTTGGACTTGCGTATGAACGGCGGACAACTAACCGTTGCCGTATCGATTTTTGTCGGTATTGCTGCAAGACAATCCCGATATTCCGCAGCTTTTGGGCACAAAAATCATTGCGCTCAACTATTTGGCTCATGGCCATCAAACTCGTGCAATCGGTTTGGCGCAGCAGCCCGACAAAAGCGGCCGAAGCCAATGAGGAAGAATATTTGGCGAAAGCCTTATCGCAAAAACTTGCTTTCCACTTTTGAAAGACGCGATAGAGCGATTCCCCGAAGACGCATGGTTTATCGAAATGCGCGACGATACATGGAAGCATTTCGGCCCGAAAGAGGCCGTCTGAGTTTTGAACGATAAACACAAGCCGTGTAAAAATTATCTGAACATTAAATCCGTCAGCCAAAAGGACTCATCATGAAAGTATTATTGTTGGGCGCACCAGGCGCCGGCAAAGGCACACAGGCTCAATTCATCACTGCTGCATTCGGCATTCCTCAAATCTCTATCGGCGATATGCTCCGCGCCGCCATCAAAGCAGGCACTCCGCTGGGTTTGAAGCGAAAAATTATTGACGAAGGCGGTTTGGTGCGCGACGACATCATCATCGGCATGGTGAAAGAACGCATCGCCCAAGACGACTGTAAAAACGGTTTTCCTGTTTGACGGTTTCCACGCACTGGCACAAGCCGAAGCCATGGTTGAAGCCGGTGTGGATTTGGATGCCGTGGTTGAAATCGATGTGCCTGACAGCGTGATTGTCGACCGCAGAGCGGCCGCCGTGTGCATTTGGCTTCCGGCCGTACTTACCACGTTACCTACAATCCGCCCTAAAGTCGAAGGCAAAGACGACGTAACCGGCGAAGATTTGATTCAACGCGACGACGATAAAGAAGAAAACCGTGAAAAACGCCTTGCCGTTTACCACTGAGCAAACTGAAGTTTTGGTTGATTTTTACAGTAAACTGGAAGGCGAACACGCGCCGAAATACATCAAAGTTGACGGCACCCAAAGCGGTAGAAACCGTGAAAGCCGAAGTATTGAAAGGTTTGGGCAAATAAGTTTTGCCGAAGTAAAATCATGAGGGCCGTCTGAAAAAATATTTTCAGACGGCCTTTTGTGTACAAAAGCTGTTAAAATCGAAGCTATAACCGTTTATCCGCAGGTATCTTATGAATCCCTTTGATCTCCGACTTCCAAACTCAGCAACAACGTACTCCCGTTATCGTCGCCCTCGATTTTTGCCAACGAAAAAGATACGCTCGGATTTGTCCGCAATCTTGACCCGACATTGTGTCAAATCAAAATCGGCAAAAGCTGTTTACGCAACCGGCCGTAATGGCGGAAAGCTTAATCAATCAAGGTTTCAAACTTTTCCTCGATCTGAAATACCACGATATTCCCCACACGGTTGCTCAGGCCTGTAAAGTTGCCGCCGATATGGGCGTTTGGATGGTCGATATGCACGCCTCCGGTGGCCGCCGTATGATGGAAGCCGCAGCGAAGCCGTTGCCGGATATCAAACCAAAGCCGCTCTTGATCGGCGTAACGGTGTTGACCAGCATGGAACAAAAGCGATTTGGCGGAAATTGGTTTGAATATCGCTCGAAAGACAAGTTATCCGCTTAGCAAAACTGACGCAAAAGTTCAGGTTTGGACGGCGTGGTATGTTCCGCTCAAGAAGCTGCACCATTGCGCCGCGAATTGGGGCGGGATTTTTGATCTTGGTAACGCCCGGCATCCGTTTGGACGTTGCCGGCAACAACGACGACCAACGCCGCATCGTGACACCGGCTGAAGCTCTGGCGGCAGGTTCAACCTATGGTAATGGGCCGTCCGGTAACCAGCTGCCGATCCGGTAGCGGTATTGCGTGAAGTCAATCGGGTGGCAAACGTTTAAGGCCGTCTGAAGTATGAAGGCGATTGTGATTAGTGCGACAGGCGCAACAGGAAAATCCTTGTTGTCTCTGCTTGCAGCCAGTTCAGAGGTTGAGTCTATCGACTGTTTTGGTCGCAGACATCCTGATTTTACCCACCAAAGCTAAATAGCCATCAGATTGATTTTTCTCAGCCTGATGATTGGCGCGATGAAGTGCAGGGCGATGTATTGTTTGCCTGCTTAGGCACGACTTTGAAAAGCAGCAGGCAGTAAAGAAGCGCAATGGGCTGTCGATTATGAAGCGAATCTTGAATTTGCCAAAAGCAGCCAGACAAAACGGCGTCAATGCTTTGGTTTTGATTTCGCTTCCGGTGCAAATTCTGCTGCGCGCCTGTTTTATCAACGGATGAAGGGCGAATTGGAACAAGCAATTATCGCTTTGAACTTTCCGCTCCTTATGATTTTCCGCCCACCCTGCTGATTCGTCCGAATAGCGACCGATTGGGTGAGAAAAATTGCCGAACGGATTTTGCATGGATTCAATCGTATCGGCTGATGAAAAGCCAACGTCCGCTTGCTGTTGAAAAAATTGGCGCAAGCCATGCTGAAAGCAGCGTTGTTGTCATCTCATAAACAGAGCGTCGTACTCGAAAAACCATATGCAGGGTATATGAGCCTCAAGATATTTTTAGGCTGTTGAGATCAATAATCTGATAACGAGCCTTACACAGAATTTTTAATGGAGCCAGTATGGTACCAAGTTCCAACAAGAAACCCTCAAATCCCTGTTTTGCACAAGCCAAAGTCCTTGTTGTCGGCGATGTAATGCTCGACCGCTATTGGTTTGGCGATGTGTCCCGTATTTCTCCTGAAGCCCCCATGCCGGTGGCGAAAATCGCCCGTATCGACCAACGAGCAGGCGGGAGCGGCGAACGTTGCGCGCAATATGCCTCATTGGGCGGTAAAGTAGGGCTGTTGTCCGTGACCGGCGATGATGAAGCTGCAGATGCGTTGGACGCATTGATGGTGCAAGACGGCGTTTCTTCCTATCTGGTGCGCGATAAACAAATTGCGACTACTGTTAAATTGCGCGTTGTTGCCCGCAACCAGCAGCTTATCCGACTTGATTTTTGAAAGTCGCCTCATCGTGAGGTGTTGGAACAAATCAAGCATCAATATCGCGAGTATTGCCTGAATATGATGCCATTATTTTTTCAGACTATGGTAAAGGCGGTTTGTCGCATATTTCCGATATGATTGATTGGGCGAAGCAGGCCGGTAAACCCGTTTTAATCGACCCCAAAGGCGATGATTACGAAAAATATGCCGGCGCTACGCTGATTACGCCTAATCGTGCAGAATTGAAAGAAGTGGTGGGCAGCTGGAAAAAGTGAAAATGATTTGACCGAAAAAGCCCAAAACGCGCCGTCATCTCGACTTGACCGCTATTTTTGTTGACTCGAAGCGAAGGGCATGACCCTGTTCAGTGAGGGCGACCGATTTATCAGCCTACACGAGCCCAAAGTTTATGATGTATCGGGTGCGGGTGATACCGTTATTGCCGGAGTGGGTTTGGGTTTGGCCGCTGGTTATACCATGCCCGAAGCAATGCACCTTGCCAATACTGCGGCAGGGGTTGTCGTGGCGAAACTTGGTACGGCGGTTTGCTCGTTTGCAGAATTGACTAAGGCATTGGAAGAGCAATAATTGCTGTTTCAGACGGCCTTAAAAACCTAAAGGCCGTCTGAAATACAGTTGGAAAATAATCAGACAGCAAAGTTTTTATTTTTCAGATGGCATGATTTTCTTCAAGGCCGTCTGAAAAATCAAAAATAAAGGAAATTCATTATGACCATTATCAGTAACAGGCGCGGCCGGCTTTATCGGCAACAACATCGTCAAAAGCACTTAACCAACGCGGTATTACCGACATTGTTGCCGTCGACAATTTGAGCAAAAGGCGAAAAATTTAAAAAAACCTTGCCGAGTGTGAAATTGCCCATTATCTCGATAAACACGAATTTATCCACCAAGTGCGCGGCCATCTTTTTGCCTTACGACGATATCGAAGCCGTTTTCCATCAAGGCGCATGTTCCGATACCATGAATCATGACGGCCTTTACATGATGGACAACAACTGCCAGTACACGCTTGATCTCTTGGACTGGTGTCAGGATGAACGTATTCCGTTCCTTTATGCTTCCAGTGCCGCAGTGTACGGCAGGGCGAAATCTTCCGCGAAGAGCGCAGATTGGAAAAACCGCTCAATGTATATGGCTACTCTAAATTCTTGTTTGACCAAGTATTGCGTCGTCGTATGAAAGAAGGTCTGACAGCTCAAAGTTGTCGGCTTCCGCTACTTCAATGTTTACGGACAACAGGAACAACACAAAGGCCGTATGGCATCCGTCGCCTTCCACCATTTCACCAATACCGCGAGCATGGTTATGTCAACCTGTTTGGCGCCAATGACGGCTACGGCAATGGCGAGCAAACCGCGGACTTGTCAGCGTCGAAGACGTGGCCAAAGATTAACCTTTACTTCTCGACCATCCCGAGCTTTCAGGCATCTTCAATCTCGGTACGGGCCGTAGCCAACAATTTAACGAACTTGCCGCCGCAACCGTCAGCGCCTGCCGTGCAGCTGAAGGCAAGCCTGAAATGAGTTTGAAAGAGTTGGTTGAAGAAGAGACTTATCCGTTATATCCATTCCAGATGCACTCAAAGGCAAATATCAGAGCTTTACTCAAGCGGATATCACCAAGCTGCGCGAAGCCGGGTATAAAGAAGAATTCTTGGATGTAAAACAAGGCGTCAGCCGTTACGTTAAATGGATGCTGGAAAACTTGGTTTAATCCTTCTTGGCTTAAATGAAGAAAGGCCGTCTGAAAAAGGTTTTTCAGACGGCCTCATCATCTGGGAGGCTTTTAAAATTATAAATTTGCCTTTTATTCGATAAGAATGGAAATAGCGTTTTTACAACAAAGGTTTCAAAAGGCTAGTAGGGTAGCAGTGGATCTGCTGAGTATTTGTAAAAGCTGTTGAGATATTATAGGTGTGAATAGATGAAATGAGACGATGCTATAACCAGTAAAATAAAAATGACTGGAAGTTTTTAGTCTATTTATATTTAGGGACTGTACTAGATTATCCATCTGTACTTTTTCTTTAATTTTTCAGTGTATTATAATCATATTTCAAAGGTAGCATATCTGCTAATCTAGTAAAGCCCCTAAAATTAATACAGAATGGTAGGCAGCAGGGACGCACTCAAGCTGAATATAATGAAATAACACATTTTAAGATAAGGAGTCATTGATATGAAAACAGATAATTGTCCCTTTAAGTGTTGAAGCCATGAAAAATTAGATTACGATCAAGCTGATGATAATGAACTATATGTATTTAAACTTTCAGAACAAGAGGTTAATTTGTTATTTGAGAAAGAAAATTTCTTCGATAAAATAAATGAGATAATAGATACATATATAGATGATTATGAGGATGAAAAAAATAATTGATTTAAGAAAATTAATTATTCTAAAAATTTTTACAAGATAATTCCCATCAGGCATTGACAGATATCCTCTTAGAATATATCAAAATATTTTATTTTAACTCAGCTGGCTATTTCAAACAGACAGGTTTATTTTTCTTTTTAAAATAACAAGCGCATTTGGAAATGCAAACCATAGCCCATATAAAACTTAAACTCAACAAGTAGCATGTGTGCAGAACGCACGCATGCGGTTCTCAAGGTTTGAGCCAAAGGTCGTCTGAAACAACAAATACCTTTCTTTTAATAAGTTGCCACAGCAATCAGACAAAAAGCAGCCTATCTCCACATCCATATAGGCAACATAGGGGAGATATTTTTGTAAATTCTACAAATATTTTTACCTGCTAAACAGGGTAGGATATGGTATGAGGCGAACATTAGCTCAATAAACACTATGTCAAGATCGAATCAGGCTGGTACTAGATTGTTGTATTCCAATGATGGATTGCTATATAACAACTGATCGTTATATCTCTGCAACACAAATTGGAACTTGTAAATAGGAGTATAACTTATGCAATTAGAGATTATCGGCAGTAAAATTTATACTGAACAAGATTTTTCATAATCAAATTTCAAAAATATTTTCTATACAAGATTATTATGGGAACAATCTTGATGCTCTGTGGGATTTATTAAGCACAAATTTAGAACGACCGATTACTTTGGTATGGAAAGATGCTATGTTCTCAAAAATCAATTAGAAAATATATTTATTGAAATAGTAAAAGGTTCTAGAAAGAGTTAAGAAACAAGATGAGGATTATGGATTCGAAGAAAAATTTAATTATATTTTTAGAGTAAGTAAACCCTAATTACATTACGTACACAGGCTTAAAAACTCCCCAAAGCCAATTAAGCAAGCCGTAACCCATATAAAACTTAAACTCAACAAGTAGCATGTGTGCGGAACGCACGCATGCAGTTCTCAGGGTTTGAGCCAGAGGGTCGTCTGAAACAACAAATACAGTTTCAGACGACCTTTCTTCAACAAGCTACCACAGCAATCAGACAAAAGCAACCCACCGCCACACCCATATCGGTAGCACGGCCGGCAAAACGATTATCCGAAACGGCGGGATACCACCCTCAAAGGTGCAGCTTATCGGCAAAGGCGTACAGGCAGATACGCGCAACCTGCATATAGAAAGTGTTCAAGATACTGAAACCTATCAAAGCAAACAACAAAACGCCAGTGCACAAGTTACCGTAGGTTATGGCTTCAGTGCCAGTGGCGATTACAGCCAAAAGCAAAATCCGAGCCGACCATGCTCGGTAACCGAGCAAAAGCGGTATTTATGCCGGAGAAGACGGCTATCAAATCAAGGTCAGAAACCATACAGACCTCAAAGGCGGCATCATCACCAGCAGCCAAAGCGCAGAAGACGAAGGCAAAAACCGCTTTCAGACGGCCACCCTCACCCATAGCGACATTCAAAACCACAGCCGCTACAAAGGCGAAAGTTTTGGATTGAGTGCCAACGTTGCCGTAAGCGGCAAAAAGCACTGGGACAGGGAGCACAAAAATAAGCCTCAAAACAAACACCTGACAAGCGTAGCGGATAAAAACAGCGCAAGTTCATCAGTAGGTTACGGCAGCGACAGCGACAGTCAAAAGCAGCATCACAAAAAGCGGCATCAACACCCGAAACATACACATCACCGACGAAGCCACACAAATCAGACTGACAGGCAAAAACAGCGGCACAAACCAAAGCCGATATTGATACAAACGTAACCACAGACACCGCCGAACGACATTCGGGCGGCCTGAAAAACGTATTTGACAAAAGATAGAGTGCAAAAGTGAACTGGATTTACAAAGAACCGTCAGCCAAGATTTTAGTAAAAATGTCCAACAAGCCAATACCGAGATTAACCAACATTTAGACAAACTCAAAGCAGACAAAGAAGCAGCCGAAACAGCAGCAGCCGAGGCATTAGCCAATGGCGATATGGAAACTGCCAAACGCAAAAGCTCATCGAAGCTCAAGATGCGGCAGCAAAAGCAGATAATTGGCAACAAGGCAAAAGTCATTCTCAACATGTTAGCCTCAGGCTTAGCTGCGCCGACCCAGCGGAGCAGGCATCGCTGCGGCTACCGCATCGCCCGGCCGTATCGTATGCGATTGGACAGCACTTTAAAAGATTTAGCCGGTCAAAACGCGAATGGCAAACTAACCGCCAGTCAAGAAACCGCTCACGTTCTTGCTCACGCGGTATTAGGAGCACGGTTGCAGCAGCAGGGACAATAACGCCCTAGCAGGAGCATTGAGTGCAGGTGGAGCAGAAGCAGCTGCGCCTAGCATCAGCAAATGGTTATACGGCAAAGAAAAAGGAAGCGACTTAACGGTGGAAGAGAAAGAAACTGTAACAGCGATTACAAACTTATTGAGTACGGCAACGGGTGCGGCAGTGGGCAACAGTGCAACAGATGGAGTGCAAGGCGGCCTGAATGCGAATAGTGCGGTGGAGAATAATTATATTTCTTTTCCCCAAGCAAAAATGACGCAATGCAATTTATTAATATCATCGCACCCTCTACTCCAAATTTAAAATTGAAAGTTGATGGAAACAATAGATTAGTCATTGATGGTTATCATTATGAAAATTTAGATGGTGTATTAACTTTGGTATCTGATAAAACAGGAGCACCAATTGTTTTACAAGGAAAAACTGTATTTGAAAATCTTTTAATTAGTAGCATGAAAAACCCTGATGAAAATAAATTTCCTATTACAGATAATTCGACACTATATGTTGATTCATATGCCAAAATGATTTGGGATCCAAGTGATTTTAATACACCAAACATGAATGATAATGCTCAAACAAATAAAGAATATCAGCATTTAGCAAATCGTTTACTTATTACACAACCTATAGTTGAACGTTTAATTTCTCAAATTATACCCAAAATAGTGAAGAATTTGATAAGGCGGAAACAGAACTAAATTCAATCTTTACATAAATATCGATATAATCGTTTAAAAGCTTTTTAACATATACAACACCTATAAAGTTGAAACAACAACAGGTCGAAATTTGACATCTGAAGAGCATAATTTGCTGCAAGATGCAAATTGTAGCAGCCCTATATCATGCTAGACTAAAGATGTTCTCAGATAATATTTATAAAAAGGGATGAATGTACAGAGTGATATTCTAAAAGAAAAATTCCCACATCTAAAAAGATAAAATTATTAGTGCAAATAAACCTGACAATTATACGGAAAATGGAAAAGTTGTAGGTTTTAATATCAGATTTTAGAGCAGTAAAATTTGATTATGTATACCAACCCAGAACAAAATCAAATATTGAAAACTAGATTTATTATCGAATAAATAGAAAGCCGTCTTATGTATAGTAATAAATTAATAACCCTGTTTTTCTATTGCCTTTATTGTGCCATGCAGTTGAGTTTGATGAAACTCAATATAACGACTGTAAAGATAGAGCTATGTTATGTGTTGCTAGAATTTATTCTCCAAAGGCAATATACTATAAATCTATAGGCATGACGACAATGGCAAGTTAGCATTTATATCCTTTACTAATCAACAAATGGAAAATCAAGGTCACCCATCTCTAGCGTGATGTTTATTAGTGATGACAAAATATCGATACCAATATTGATGAATTTTTAGCATCTTTCGATCCTGATAAATATCGAATATCTCACGATCCAAGATATAAATTTTTACCATTAGTATGTCAAACTCATTGCGATCCTTATTCTCTTTTTAATATTGATAACAAATTTAAACCTGATGAGAAAGATAAAATCTTTTTCAATCCCGACAGATAACACAGATTTTTTTATAAGAGTTTTTATTTAAATAAGGATTATATAAAAGGTATATCATCTAAGGCTGTGTTTTAATATAGTGTTGATAGGCGTACTTAGCTGTCAATGTATTCAACAGGATAGGTTTATTCCTAACTGCCCAAAGCAGCACCTTTGAAGGCAAGCAAGTTGTATTGCAGGCAGAAACGATGCCAACATTCTTGGCAGCAATGTTATTTCCGATAATGGCACCCGGATTCAAGCAGGCAATCATGTTCCGCATTGGTACAACCCAAACTCAAAGTCAGAGCGAAGGCTATCATCAAACCCAAAAATCAGGCTTGATGAGCGCAGGATTGGCTTCACGATTGGCAGCAAGACAAACACACAAGAAAAACCAATCCCAAAGCAACGAACATACAGGCAGTACCGTGAGCAGCTTGAAAGGCGATACCACCATTGTTGCAGGCAAACACTACGAACAAATCGGCAGTACCGTTTCCAGCCCAGAAGGCAACAATATCATCCATGCCCAAAAGCATAGACATTCAAGCGGCACAACAAATTAAACAGTAATACCACCCAAATCTATGAACAAAAAGGCTTAACGGTGGCATTCAGTTCGCCCGTTACCGATTTGGCTATAACAAGCGATTGCCGTCGCACAAAGCAGCAAACAAGTCGGACAAAAGCAAAAATGGTCGTGTCAATGCGCACGGCAGCTGCCAATGCAGGCTGGTAAGCCTATCAAACAGTAAGAGTGCACAAAACTTAGCTAATGGTACAACCAATGCCAAACAAGTCAGCATCTCTATAACCTACGGCGAACAGCAAAACTGACAAACCACCTGAGTTCAAGCAGCTAGCCCAAGCGAGTCAAATTCAAGCAGGCGGTAAAACCATTAATCGCCACAGGCGCAGAACAATCAATATCCACATTACCGGCTCAGATGTTGCCGGCAAAGCAGGAACCGGCCTGATTGCCGATAACGACATCACACTCCAATCCGCCGAACAAAGCAGCAGCGAACGCAGCAACAACAAAAGCAGCGGCTGGAACGCAGGTGCTGCCGTATCATTCGGACAAGGAGGTTGGTTCAGGGCTTTACCGCAGGCGGCAATGTCGGCAAAGGCTACGGCAATGGCGATAGCGCACCCACCGCCATAGCCACATAGGAGAAAAAGGCAGCCAAACCCTTATCCAAAGTGGTGGCGATACCATCATCAAAGGCGCACAGAGTATGCGGCACAGGGCGTACAGTTAATGCCAAAAACCTAAGTATTCAAAGCGTACAAGATAGCGAAACCTATCAGACAAACAGCAAAACGGCAATGTCCAGTTACCGTCGGTTACGGATTCAGTGCAAGCGGCAGTTACAGCCAAAGCAAAGTCAAAGCAGACCATGCCTCGGTAACCGAGCAAAGCGGTATTTATGCCGGAGAAGACGGCTATCAAATCAAAGTCGAGACAACACAGACCTCAAGGCGGCATCATCACCTCCGGCAAGAGTGCCGAAGACAAAGGAAAAACCTTTTCAGACGGTCACCCTTGCTGCCGGCGACATTCAAAACCACAGCCGCTACGAAGGCAAAAGCTTCGGCATCGGCGGCCGTTTGGATCTCGAACGGCGGCTGGGACGGCACGGTTACCGACAAACAAGGCAGGCCTGCCGACAGGATCAGCTCGGCAGCCGGCTACGGCAGCGACGGAGACAGCAAAAACAGCACCACCCGCAGCGGCATCAGCACCCGCAACATACACATCACCGACGAAGCGGGACAACTTGCCCGAACAGGCAGGGACTGCGAAAAGAAACCGAAGCGCGTATCCACACCGGCATCGACACCGAAACCGCAGATCAACACTCGGGCCGTCTGAAAAACAGCTTCGACAAAGACGGTGGCCAAAAATCAACCCTGCAAAAGGGAAGTAACGCAGGGAGTTCGGCGGGACACTGCAAGGCCTCAATACCGAAATCGAACGCAGCCTGGACGGGCTGAAGGAAAAATGGGAAAAAGGCGAAATCAGCCGGAATGAATACGAAGACGGCCTCAAAGTAGGCAGCGGGGCAAAGTCCTGCTCCAACATGATAGGCGCGGGCTTGTCCGCCCCGACCGATAGCGTGGTGGGCATAACGGCCGCCACCGCGAGTCCCGCCCTGTCCTACCAAATCGGACAATACTTCAAAAGGGCTGGCGCAGGAAAATCCGGACGGCAGGCTGACGGCGGGTCAGGAAACTGCCCACATCCTCGCCCACGGCGTACTCGGGGCGGCGGTATCCGCAGCGGGCGGCAGCGACGCTTTAACCGGCGCGCTGGCATCGGGAGGCGCGGAAGCGGCCGCATCCGTCATCGGCAGATGGCTGTACGGAAAAAGGCGACGGCGGCAGCCTGAGCGCGGAGGAAAAAGAGACCATTTCGGCCATCACGAGGATACTGGGTACGGCCGCCGGGGCGGCTGCGGGAAATTCGTCTGCGGATACCGTGCAGGGCGGGATGGCGGCCGATGGGGCGGTAACAAATAATTTTGTTCACAGATTGCGGACGTTAGCAGCGCGGGCATCAATGTTATATTTGATACAGATCTCCTGTTTCCAGAAGCATTATGGGACAAAAGCCAAGCATGGTGCAGGTTCAGGTGAGTTGATCGTGATGCGGGAATCAATGCAGTCAGTGTATATCCGCCGGTTGCAGTAGGACTTGCCTCATGGGGAGTGGGCGACAGCATCGCGAATAACAATCCCTGAACAGCTAGGGTCGAGCTTGGCTGGATTGGGCAGTTCATTTGTTCTTACTAAGACGGTGGGAAACACGCATATCGGATTGATTAGGGGCGGACGCCGACAACATCTTCCTGAAGCTGCAGCAAATGGGAGTATCAACCCTCCTCGAGCTAACCAAAATTCGTACAAACGAATTGGATGTCAGAGTTATGGCGAAAGCGAAAAAGGAGATGTTAAAGGAGATAATTTAGAACATGACCATATTCCTTCTTTTGCAGCTTTAGTAGCAGCAAATGAAACAATACTAGGGTCGTTCTTTAACTGCATCAGAATTGAGGCAATTAAAAATGAATCTACAGCTATAACACTGCCACATGAATTTCACAAGCAGAGTAGGACATATAAGGCAGAAACACTCAGGAACAAATTCAGAAGATGCTCAAAATCTTTGTAGCTCAATGTAAAGACTTAGCTGTACTTGAAAAAGAATCTTGAAAAATCTGGAAAATATACAAAATCTGAAATTGAACAAGCAATTAAAGACATTAAAGAAAAATGAGATAAGAGGTATTAGGTTATGGTAATTATGAAACCAGAATTGGAAAATATTTGGTATATAGAACAAAATAACAAAACTATTTGGGAAATATTAGGGTTCCCTCATCTAATTGTTACGTAAAATACTGAATGGGAGAGAGACCTAGGTTATATTTATCACGAGTTCTTTGATTTTTGGAATTAGTATTTTTATTTATTAATAATAAATTAGATACAATATTCATAGAAAGAAAAAGATGGTTTCAAAAAAACTGATTTATCACCTTTTAATTTCATATCTATTCATGATGGTATAAAGAAAAATTGAAGAAAAGTAAAGATTATATGATAAGAAGGAAATCATGAATAATGGAAGAAATATTAATTATTTTTGTTAATAATAGTAAAAATTAATTTAACTATTAATACACATAATGAGATTGAACTATTGGCTATTCAACAAACCATTGTCTGTATAAAGTCTAAATACAGTAAACCCTAACCTACATAAAACACCCATAACGCAAATAGTGCTACACGAATCCTTCACGTAGAGTTTATGTGCAAGCTGTAGCCCATGAAACCTAAACTCAACAAGTAGGATGGTGCGGAACGCACGCATGCAGTTCTCAAGGTTTGAGCTAAGAGGCCGTCTGAAAACAACAAATACGGTTTCAGACGACCTTTCTTCAACAAGCCACCACAGTAATCAGACAAAAAGCAACCCCGCCGCCACACCCATATCGGCAGCACGGCTAGCAAAACCATTATCCGCAGCGGTGTAAAGACAACTCTAAGACGGCAAATTTTTGAACGTCATAGCCTTTCGGGTATGACATTACGGGCCGACATGATCAAACAGCGCGAAATCCATCTGGCCATACCCGCACAAACTAATAAGGAGCAAAGATTGCAGTTGCAACGTGTGGTAGAGTATGGCAAAAATCGAAAACATTACAGTCAAAATTACGGAGATCAAATAAATGACTTTTAATCAAGAACAAGATTATTGGGCTGGCTATAAGGCAAATGAAAGAGCCTTGATTATTCAAACATGGTCAGGATTTGGGCGATATGCTCCAGACCACCTATATCCCCTCATATCCTGCCGTTGGATACCGACAATGGAACTTTAGGCACGACGGTTTTGCAAGCGTTGGCAAACAGCAGGACTTTCGTTTATGACAGTTCGGAAGACCAAGATTTTTTTGATACCGAAAAATTTCGGCAACGCTATGAGGATTGGGTTGCCAACCTATGCGGGAACTTGGGCTATAAAAACCAGACGCGCTCTATTTAAAAACATGATGAGCGGGGATATTTGGCTGCTAACGGTTGCCTGAAAAATCAGCCCGAGCCGCCATGTCAAGCTGGAAGCGTGGGATGCCATTGATGCAGACGATGTTATTTTTATCATTGGATAACAGCCCTGAAGAAATCGGAGCAGGTTTAAAGGTTGGCGATGAGCCGCTGCCGATAATATTTGATCAAAAGGTCGTCTGAAAGCTGGAAAAATGTTTCAGACGACCTTTTATTAGACTCAAGCTCGCGTGCGTGCGTACCGCGCACACCTTCGCTGCAGATTTAATGCAGGGCTACGACTTGCTGAAGATAAAGTTATTATGAATTTGTCAAATATGGAAAAATTGAGAAATTTAAATCTGAATTATTAGATAACATCTTTCAATATACTCAGTGCATATCTATTTTTGTCTATAAGAAAAGATATATTATTTAATTGATTATAAAGAAAATTTTGAATTAAATGCAAAAATATCTTTTGACATTTACCTAAGAGAAGGAATTATAACTAAAGAACAATATAATTATGATTATAAAAATTACCGTAATGGCATCTGGCAGTTAACTAAGGACAATTTCGAAAGCTATCTTCAATCAGATTCAGTCATTGTATTAAAAAAAGATGAATTGAAGGAACTGATGTTTCAGGGGTTTACTTCTGCTGAAGCAGTAAGGTTATATTCCGTTGTCGAGAACAAGCTGTCGTACAATGATCCTATCTCAGACTCTGGCCAGCAAAGTGATTTCTTAAAAATCAATCAGATTTCTTCGAGGCTGCCTTTGTTCTATATCAATTTTGATACGGAAGTGTATCTGCATATGGATTGGGACAGATGTCATGAAGATTATGTCTATGATGGCTGGTTTTCAAAGGCAATGGATTTTGGGTATTTAATACCGGATGAATTCTGTTACTGGAAAATTGAAGGACGGGATTATTGGAAATTTAGCCAATTATAAAGATAAGCAAGCCATAGTTTGTATGAATTCAAAAGGCCGTCTGAAAATAGAAAAACCGTTTCAGACGACCTTTGTTTAATGCCATCGAGCCAGCGGGCCATAAAGCGTAGTTGTCCAAAAAGGTATATTGATAGGCAAATATAAAAAGGAGGAAAAGTCAATCTACTACCTTCAAACATTTTCAATTTTGAGTATTGATATGATAATTAATTATTTAGTATAAATACTGGCTTGCGACAGGCAAATGGTTTGGGTTTGACATGGAATCAGGTTGATTTAGATAGGAAGGTCTGTTGGTATCATCCTGATGAAATGAAAGCTGAAATGTACTGGTGTTGCTTTGAATGATACTGCTGTTGAAGTATTAAAAAGCGGCAGATAGGGCAAGCATAAGAAATTTGTTTTGTGAATAAGTGGAATAAACCAATTAGCAGCATTAACAGCCGATATTGGAAGAAGACGTTAGAACTGGCAGAAATAGAAGACTTTATTTGGCACGATTTAAGGCACACTTGGGCAAGTTGGTTAGTTCAGCGGAGAGTGTTGCAAAGAAATGGGTGGTTGGAAGACGTTAAGGATGGTGCAGAGATACGCACATTTGGCTCCTGGGCATCTTCATCAACATGCTCTAGTTTTGCACGAGCTTGTCACATTTGACACAAATGGCGCAAGTTAGACACAAATCAGGCACAAACAAAAAGACAGCCTTACAAATAAGCTGTCAATCAGAAATTTTAGAATCTTAGGTTTTTCAATAAATTCAGATATTTATTGGTGCCCGAGCCGGAATCGAACCGCACGGCCGGTTTAGGCCGACGGATTTTAAGTCCGTTGTGTCTACCTATTTCACCACCCGGGCGTAGACAATCTGATAGATTGGAGGCGGGGGCGCGGATTTGAACTGGCTCATATAGGGTTGCACCCCTTATAGCATAAACACTCGCCACCCCGCCATGAAATGGATGGAGGCAGAGTCGGAATCGAACCGGCGTAGACGGATTTGCAATCCGCTGCATAACCACTTTGCTATCTCGCCAAATAAACTACTTTGGAGTGTTGGTAGTATTGAAACTGGAGCGGGAAACGAGTCTCGAACTCGCGACCTCAACCTGCAAGGTTGCGCTCACCAACTGAGCTATTCCGCGTATTCGGATGCATGATTTAGTGGAGCGGGAAACGAGTCTCGAACTCGCGACCTCAACCTTGCAAGCGTTGCGCTCTACCAACTGAGCTATTCCCGCATTTGAATGCATCTGAAATTAAACTGGAGCGGGAAACGAGTCTCGAACTCGCGACCTCAACTCTGGCAAGGTTGCGCTCTACCAACTGAGCTATTCCCGCATATTGAAAAAGAACAATCAACAAGTAATCAGGATGGAGCGGAAACGAGTTCGAACTCGCGACCTCAACCTGGCAAGGTTGCGCTTCTACCAACTGAGCTATTCCTGCTCTGATATTTGTTGCTTCGTATATCGAAGAAGACGCACTATTGTGGATTTAATCGTGCGTCAAGTGTTTTGTTTTTATTTTTTAAAATTTTATTTGAATTCTTTCCATGCCACTTTTCAGGTAGTAGCATGGACCAGATGGTCATCACAGATGCTATAAACATCATATGTTACCAATGAGATAGAAAGGGTCGTTATATTTGTCTGTGCCGATAAGTAAAAGGAAGATGGCGATCATTTGGGCAGTGGTTTTGAATTTGCCGATAGTGGCCACTGCAACGCTGCCGCGTTTGCCCATTTGTGCCATCCATTCGCGCAGGGCGGAAATGGTAATCTCTAATAATAATCATGGCGAAGATAGCGTATGTTCTGCCAAGGCTGACGAGCAGGAGTAGGCAACGGCAACCATGAGTTTGTCGGCACGGGGTCGAGGAATGCGCCAAAGTCGGAGGTTTGTTTCCAGCGACGTGCTAAAAAGCCGTCAAAACCAGTCTGTAATAGCTGCAAGTGCAAAGATGATAGCGGCTGTCCAGTTGACGGTTTGTGGTTGAATCCATGTGTTCGGTAAACAGAATAGGATGGTAAACACGGGATTAATAGGACGCGCATCCAGGTAAGTAAAAATAGGTATGTTCCAAGGCATGGTTTGTGACCTTTTGGACGATGTGTCGGATCGTCCATTATAGCTATTTGTTACTGGCTTTTTGAGTGTTGTGCCGACAAGTAACGTGGGCAAAGGGCTTTGTTATGCGGGTTGTGAAGAAAGTCTGTTAAGGCCGTCTGAAAAATGGGTTGTTGAGGGTATAAATGTTTTTGGGCAGGTAAGTGGCTGCAAAAATAGTGGGCAACGAGGTCGGCCTGCTGCTCAATATTGAGTTGGTTGAAGTGAGGCAAAGGCATGGGATAGGCGTAAGCTTTGCGTTTTCCTATATCCGCCTTTTGAGTATAATGAATAAAACCGGATAACCAAACTGCATGACCGCGCTGGTGTTGCCAGACGTGTAAGCTCGCGAATCAGCCAGATTTTGTAGGCGATGCCGGCTTGAGTGAAATCATCAGGGCAGTGTTTGCGCGAAATATATATCTCCATTGGGGCAATGGCGGTATTGAGGGTTGGGTAGGAAGGGGATGCCGCGATATATTTTTAATGCGGTTGAAGTTCATGCCGTCGGCAAAAACCTGTTTTTGCCATACGGACTTCTGTTTTCTGTCAGTCTGCGCCAATTGGAAAAATCATATTTTAAAGAATGATAGAGGGTAAGATTTTTCAGGCCGTCTCGAAAGTTTTCAGACGGCCTGAACATGGGATTTATTGTTCTTCTGAAGCGGCTTGTTTGCCGTTGTCGAACACCTTTGTCCATAGGCGTCAGATTGACTGCGTTGCCTTGGCTAACTATCCATTTGTTTTCAACACGCCATACGCCTGAGGCATCTTCAACGCGCAGGTACCAATGATTGGTTGGGCGTAAGGTTTAAAGACGGCTTCGTATTCCATACGGCCGTTTTGTGGCTCGGTTGTTACGGTGCGCAGCTTGACGATTTGGTCGTCAGCTTTGCGTGTAGGGTGCATCAGCAGCAGGTTTAATGACTGTTTGGGATCGAATTGTCCGCTGACGAATACTTTGGCGGCATTCATGTCCGGACTGATTAAACCTGCACCTGAATCTGCCGTTTAACGGCTTCTTCATCGCGGTGAAGTTGGATTTCGATGTGTTTTTCCGTCTTTATAGTAATCGTCGGAAACCAGGTCTGTCGTATGTTCTTTTGCGACGAAGAACATGGAAACGCTGGCGATAACGACAAAGATTGGACCTGCCATCAGCACCCAAGGCCAAGTGTGTGTTTATACCAAGGCTTAGTGGGATTGGGTTGGACACCGTTGTTATTCTCCAACAAAGGTTGCTTTTTCATTCAAGACAGTCGGTTCGGCATCAGCGTCATCGGTTTCACGATATGTGAAAGTAAATTCAATCGGCTGGCTGCCTTTTTCGGCGTACTGCAGGGATGGTGGATACTTGAACCGGAATGGTTACGGTTTCGCGTGGCGCAATTTTAATACCGTTTTCGGGTAAGCTGGTCAAGGCGATATCATCAAAACCTTTGACTGTGGCAGTAACGGTCTGCTCATGTTCACCTTATTAATGATGCGCAGGTTGTAGGCATTTTCCAACCAGCCTTGGCTGTTTTCACGTACCATCACGCCGCGGTCTTTTCAGAATATCCACTTCGACCATTTTACGGGTGGAAATACCGGTTAAGAAAGCAATAATAACCACAAACAATACTGCACCATAACCTGCAAACGCGAGGGCGTTTCAGACGTTTTTGATGTCGCTTTCAGGGTATTCATGCTCCATTGACCTTCGGTGGTGTAACGGATCAGCCGCGCGGATAACCCATTTTGTCCATGATTTCGTCACTGCTATCGACACAGGCTGCACAACCGATACATTGGTATTGCAGACCGTCGCGGATGTCGATACCAACAGGGCAGACTTGTACGCACATGGTGCAGCTGATGCAGTCGCCTGCCGCTGTTCCTTTGTTGGCGGTTTTTGCGTGCACCGCGAGGTTCGCCGCGTTCGGTATCGTAGGAAATAATCAGTGTGTCTTTGTCAAACATCGCACTTTGGAAGCGTGCATACGGGCACATATGCAGACACACTTTTTCGCGCATGATGTGGGCAAAAAGAAGGTCATGAATCCGTAAAACGCTGCGGCAAACATTGCGCCGCCGCCTGCTGCTCCGGTGAATAAATCGGGAACAAACTGGCGGATAGGGGACAAACCAGCCTGCAAAAGTGATACCTGTCCACGCACAGACAAGGAAAATCAGCAGGTATTTGGTGGCTTTAATACGGATTTTATAAAGTTCCAAGGCGATTTTTCCAGTTTTAAACGTTTGTTGCGGTCGCCTTCAACCAAGTTGTCGATCCAAAGCATGATTTTCGGTGTAAACCGTTTGCGGGCAAGAGTAGCTGCACCACAAACGACCGGCAATGGTTGCCCACCAAAACAGTCCGAAAGCACAAATCATCAGCAGCAAAGGCAGGTAAATCAAATCGCCCATGCCCAGTGACAGGCCGAAAATGAAAAATGACGGTCAGGGATATTGAATAAAACTGCCTGACGGTTACTCCAGTTAAACCATGGAATTACGTAAAATACAAAACTGGGTCGCCAATACGGCGGCGATACGTGGTTTGGCAAAGCGTCCTTCTGCTTTTTCGGATGGATGCGTTCGCCTTCGGGATGAATTTGAATTACGCTGGATTTGGGGTTTGGAAGGTTTGGGCGGAGTGGCTTTTTGCCGTTTTTCTGTTGAGGTGTGCGTTTTCAGCTTGGTTTTTCGGGTGACATAATCAGTGTTCCTTAATCGAAGTGCACATAGCCTTTTTGTCAGGTAGTAGTTTGATGCGAATATTTTCAGACGGCCTTTGGAGTGCATATAAAATCATAACATTTGACTCATGCAAAGCAAAAGCAGGGTTTGCCCTCAACAATAGTTGCGGGTACTCCTGTCTCATACAAGGCCGTCTGAAAAGAGCAGTATTCAAAGACTTATGGAATAAGTGTAGGTTTATACTTATAGCGATTTCCTATTTATCCGATAAAAAAATTTACAAACATACTGTTTCAAAACGAAATAACAGTTAATATCATCTATCCCTGTCCGTTTCAGACGGCCTATTGGAAATCATGCCGTCTGACAATGCAAATATCAAAGGCTATTCTTGAAAGCACGGCTGATTCAGGCGATAATCGGCACACTTTTTCATATTTCCAATCTTGTCCAAGGAAGGTCAAACCATGTCTCAACTGGCAAACGCAACTGTTTCCTCCTCAGTCGATGCCGTACAAAAGCCAACTCTGGCCACCTGGGTGCGCCTATGGGTATGGCGGAAATGGCGGAAGTATTGTGGACGAAGTTCCTCAATCATAATCCAGCCAACCCGAAATTCTACAACCGCGACCGTTTTGTCCTCTCCAATGGTCATGCTTCCATGATTCTCTACAGCCTGTTGCACCCTGACCGGCTACAACGTTTCCATTGATGATCTGAAAAACTTCCGCCAACTGCACAGCAAAAACCCCGACCATCCTGAATATGATACACCGACGGTGTGGAAAACCACGACCGGTCCATTGGGACAAGGTATTGCCAACGCTGTGGGCATGGCTTTGGCCGAAAAATCTTGGCTGCCGAATTCAATAAAGACGGTTTGAATATCGTTGACCACTACACCTACGTTTTTCATGGGCGACGGCTGTATGATGGAAGGCGTATCGCATGAAGCCTGCTCGCTTGCCGGTACTTTTGGGCTTGGGCAAACTGATTGTTTTTATATGATGACAACAATATTTCCATCGATGGTAAAGTGGACGGTTGGTTTACCGAAAATATTCCGCAACGCTTTGAAAGCTACGGCTGGCATGTGATTCCAAATGTAAACGGTCACGACACTGATGCCATTCAGACGGCCATTGAAGCGGCCAAAGCTGAAAACCGGCAAACCTTCCCTGATTTGCTGCAAAACCCTAATCGGTAAAGGCAGTGCCAACAAAGAAGGCAGTCACAAAACCCACGGTGCGCCTTTGGGTGCGGATGAGATCGAAGCCACGCGCAAACATTTGGTTGGGCTTATCCTGCGTTTGAAATCCTCAAGAAATCTATGCAGCATGGGATGCAAAAAGAAAAGGCGCGAAACTTGAGGCCGAATGGAACGAACTCTTCGCTCAATATCAAGCCAAATATCCTGCCGAAGCTGCAGAATCAGTGCGCCGCATGGATAAAAACTGCCTGAAAATTTCGATGCTTACGTTCGCCGCATTGAAAGAAGTGTGTGCCAAAGCAGAAACCATCGCGACCCGTAAAGCCAGCCAAAACAGCATCGAAATCTTGGCAAAAAGAGCTGCCTGAATTGGTGGGCGGTTCTGCCGACTTGACCCCGTCCAACCTGACTGACTGGTCAAACAGCGTTTCCGTTACCCGCGAACACGGCGGCAACTATATTCACTACGGCGTGCGTGAATTCGGTATGGGCGCGGTGATGAATGGCCTACCCCGCATGGCGGTGTTAAACCATTCGGCGCGACTTTCCTGATGTTCAGCGAATACGAGCGTAACGCCTCACGTATGGCTTCTCGCTGATGAAAATCAACCCTGTATTTGTGTTCACCCACGATTCCATCGGTTTGGGCGAAGACGGTCCGACCCACCAACCTATCGAGCAAACTGCCACTCTGCGCCTGATTCCAAATATGGATGTATGGCGTCCATGCGATACCGTTGAATCTTTGGTAGCGTGGTCTGAAGCTGTTAAAGCGGCCGATCATCCGTCCAGCCTGATTTTCAGCCGTCAAAACCTGAAATTCCAAAAGCGCGTGATGAGCAACAGCTAAACGACATCAAACGCGGTGCTTATGTAATCAGTGAAGCTGGCGCAATGCACAGGCTGTTGTAATTGCTACCGGTTCTGAAGTTGAATTGGCTCTGGAAGCGCAAAAAGTATTGGCAGAACAAGGTATTGCCGTGCGCGTTGTTTCCATGCCTTCACCAATGTATTCGACCGCCAAGATGCCGCCTATAAAGCCGCGGTTCTGCCGGAAGGCTTGCCACGCGTAGCCGTAGAAGCCGGACATGCCGACGGTTGGTATAAATACGTCGGTTTGAACGGCGCCGTGGTCGGTATCAACCGCTTTGGCGAGTCTGCACCTGCTGACTTGCTGTTCAAAGAATTCGGATTTACCGTAGACAATGTGGTTGCCACTGTTAAATCCGTTTTGTAAATCAGATTTTTGATTGAGATAAAAAGGCCGTCTGAAATTTCAGACGGCCTTTTATTTTTTAGTCGGTTAAACAGTTTCTGTTTCAGGTTTGACCTTGCTTTTCTTAAACTTCAACACGGCTTCTTCTTTCGCTGCATCCCAGTCTATCAGCACAAAGCCGCCTTCGGCGAGTTTGCCGAACAGGAGTTCGTCGGCGAGCGGTTTGCGGATTTTTTCCTGAATCAGGCGGTTCATTGGGCGTGCGCTCATTTGCGGGTCGAAACCTTTTTCCGCCAGATATTTACGCAATGCCGGCGTGAATTCGGCTTCGACTTTTTGTCGAGGAGCTGGTGTTCGAGCTGGAGCAGGAATTTGTCCACGACTTTAACGATAATAGGCTCGACAAGGGCGCAAATGGGATAATCGCGTCTCGGGCGGTTGCGGAACTCGGGCGTGAAGAGCTTGTTGATGGCCTGCATTTCATCGCTGCGCTCTGCGTTTGGCGGTAAAGCCGAGGCTGGGGCGGCTGAGGCTTTCCGCGCCGGCGTTGGTGGTCATAATCAGGATGACGTTGCGGAAGTCGGCACTCTTGCCGTTGTTGTCGGTCAGTTTGCCTGCATCCATGACTTGTAGGAGGACGTTGAAAATATCGGGGTGAGCTTTTTCGATTTCGTCCAAGAGCAACACGCAATGCGGTTGTTTGTTGACGGCTTCGGTCAAAAGGCCACCTTGTTCAAAGCCGACGTAGCTAGGCGGCGCGCCGATGAGGCGCGATACGGCATGGCGTTCCATGTATTCGGACATATCAAAGCGTTGCAGCGGTACGCCCATCGAGTAGGCAAGCTGTTTGGCGACTTCGGTTTTACGACGCCGGTCGGGCCGGAGAAGAGGAAGGCCCTATCGGTTTGTCGGGCAGGGCGAGGCCGAGCGTGACATTTTAACGGCGGCAACCAGCGCGTCGATGGCGTTTTCCTGACCGTAAACCATGTTTTTCAAATCGCGGCTGAGGAATTGCAGCACTTGTTTGTCGTCGTGCGACACGGTTTTTTTCGGGAATCCGAGCGACTTTGGCGATGACGGTTTCGATTTGCGCTTTGCCGATGACTTTTTCTGTTTGGATTTGGGCAGAATCCGTTGCGCCGCGCTCTGCTTCGTCCATCACGTCGATGGCTTTGTCGGGCAGGAAACGTTCGTTGATGTAGCGGGCGGAGTTCGGCTGCGGCTTCGCGCCTTGCGTATAGCGGACTTGGTGGAAATCTTCAAACATCGGTTTCAAGCCGCGCAGGATTTGTACGGTTTCGGAAATGGTAGGCTCGACCACGTCAATTTTTTGGAAACGGCGGCTTAAGGCGTGGTCTTTGTCGAAAATGGTACGGTATTCGTCATAAGTGGTCGCACCGATGCAGCGCAGCGAGCCTTTTGCCAGCGCAGGTTTGAGCAGGTTAGACGCATCCATTGTGCCGCCGCTGGTGCTGCCCGCGCCGATGATGGTGTGGATTTCGTCGATGAATAAAATGGCGTGCGGGATTTTTTCGAGCTGTTTCAAGACGGATTTGACCCGTGCTTCAAAGTCGCCGCGGTATTTCGTGCCCGCCAAAAGCGAACCCATATCCAGTGCGTATACTTCGGCTTCTTTCAGCACGTCGGGAATATCGCCGTTGACGATTTGGTGTGCTAAGCCTTCCGCCAGCGCGGTTTTGCCCACACCAGCCTCGCCGACCAAAAGCGGATTGTTTTTGCGGCGGCGGCACAGGATTTGTACCAGCCTTTCCATTTCGTGTTTGCGACCAATCAAAGGGTCGATACGGCCGGCTTTGACTTCGGCGTTGAGGTTGACGGTGTAGTCGGAAAGAGAGCCGGTTTTCTGTTCCGCTTCTTCGCCCTCGCGTCCCAGGCCGTCTGAATCATTGCAGTCTTCGTCATCAGGCGAGCCATGGGCAATGCAACGCAAGACTTCAAAAGCGCGTAATGGATTGCAATTTGAGGAAATAGACGGCATGGCTTTCGGATTCGCTCATCATGGCAACCAAAAATATCCAAAGGTTCTACTGCGGCTTTTACCGGCAGACTGGGTATGCACCATCGCCCGTTGGATGACGCGTTGGAAGCCCAATGTCGGCTGGGTTTCGACCGTATCCAGAAGATGATCGGGAATTTGCGGCGTATTTTTCAGCAACGCTGGCGGCAAGCTGCTCGGACAGGACTTTCAAACCGCACCACACAGTTTCAAGATCGTTCGGCACAGCCGTCTTCTTCTATCAGCACCAAAAGCAGGTGTTCCAAGCTGATAAATTCATAACGGGCGTTGCGTGCTTCACGGTAGAGCAGTTGCAGGATGTGTTCCAATTCGGGTGAAAGCATGGTTTAAAACCTCTTCGACTATACATTTGAGCGGATGCCCTTCAGCTTTTGGCACGTTCCATGACCTGATGTTGCTTAGTCTGGGCAATATCGCGCGTGTAGGGTGCCGCACAGGCCTTGCCTCGTGGTGCACCAGCAGCATGACGGCCACTGCCTGTTCCTGTGCAAGCATAAAGACTTCGGTCAGGATTGACGACAAACCCATGGTGGTGTAATCGTCGTTCAATCAAAAATACGCCGTAACGTTTCGGCGGCTGTGTATTGATATCGCTGAGCAGGGTATCGGATTGGTGGTCAGTATTCGGATGGTTCATAATCTTAGGTTTCAGTTTTTCAGACGGCCTGTTTTAGAGTGTAAACAGTTTTTCTGTTGTATTTCGGCAATCTATTTTCCCACTTTTTGAAAAACATAGTTTTGACGTTTTTGTCTTAACAAATGTAAAAAAAGACGGTTAAGCAGAAGTTGACACTCGACCGCGTATGCAATACGCGGGAGAAACGCTGAACGTTTTAGTTTGCTGTATGCCTTGTTTTGCTGATTTTGTTAATTTTTAAGTATAGGAAGTTTCTAATGGCAACCGGTATCGTAAAATGGTTTAACGACGCTAAAGGTTTTGGTTTCATCACTCCTGATGAAGGTGGCGAAGATTTGTTCGCTCACTTCTCAGCGATCAACATGGATGGTTTCAAAACCCCTGAAAGAAGGTCAACGCGTATCTTTCGACGTAACCACCGGCCCTAAAGGCAAACAAGCTGCTAATATTCAAGCTGCTTAATCAAATGCGCGGCGTAAGCCGTAAAATCATGGCGGGGTTTCCCGCCATTTTTTATGGGCGTTCGGGTCAAAAATTATGAATCAAAAATTCATCTTATCAAAATGCTTTTAAACCAGTTGGACGAGCTTATCCGTCATTTTCGCAGCGAAGGTGAGGTCACTGCGCCGTTGCCGAGCGTGAAGACCAAATCTTGATCCGCCTTTGCTGATTTGAAACTGGATTTGCGCCCTGAAGATGAAAAAGCCATTGCCGATATAGACCGCTTTTACCGCCGCCATGTTTTAAGCGAATAAACGTTTCAAAATTGTTTGCCGTTTTATTTTTTTAAGCATGCCTGATAAAATAGGCCGTCTGAAAAGTTTGTAAAGAATCAGCACAATGAGTATTGCCAATAATAAAAAAGCCTTTCACGATTTCTTTATCGAAGACCAAATCGAAGCCGGTATAGTATTGGAAGGATGGGAAGTCAAAGCCATCCCGCGCTGCACGCGTGCAATTAAAAGAAAGCTATATCTACTGGAAAAAGACGCATTTTATTTGGTGGGCTGCCACATTACCGCATTGCCTACTGCCTCGACACACGTCAAACCCGACCCTGTCCGTCCGCGTAAGTTGTTGTTGAAACAATCGGAAATCAACAAGTTAATCGGTAAAACCGAACGTGCCGGTTATACGATTGTGCCCTTTAAACCCTGCATTACACCCGCGGTAGAATCAAAGTGAAATCGGTTTGGCCAAGGGTAAGAAACAGCATGACAAACGCCAAAGCCTGAAAGAAGCAGATTGGAAGCGTGAGAAACAGCGTTTGATGAAAAACGTATGTTGATGCTCAGATCGGCCTTTGCAGAAAGGCCGTCTGAATATTTATTGTTTGAAAAACTTTAAAAGGAAAAACAGATGAAAACCATGATTTTAGCGGCGGCTTCAGCCGTATTGTTGCTGGGCGCTTGTTCCACTACGGAACAAAGAGTATTGAAACCCTGAAGAGCTAACCAGTATCAAACATGTCTGCATCATTCAAAATGCAAAAGTAAGACCGCATGATTTGGATCGTGCTTTGTCTAAAGCTTTGGCAAAACGCGGCATTGGCAGCACTATTGTAACCGCAGACAACCGTGGCAAACTGTATGATTCTTCTTGCCCGTATAACCTGCGTTACAAAACCAAAAGGCAATAACGAAATCTTTGCGTAAAGGCGTATTTGTGTTGAGAAGCACGAAGTATGCGGTTTCTACGGTCAGCTACTCTTTGAACGATGAAAACCACTTCCGAACCAATCCTGATTTGGTGAAACAGGCTGAAGGCGTTGTGGCCAAATTGTTGGAAAAAAACAGCAAATAAAAGCCAGAATAAAAAACCGGCTTGCCGTGATATGGAGAATATCGGGCAAACCCAGTTTTATTTTTCAGACGACCTTAAATGGATTTGATTTTTTTCCCAGAGGGTTTTTGACCGTACCTTGATAGTAGGTTTCAGAAGTACAATAGACTGTTTCTAAAGCACATTGTCCTTGTGAGCCGTATTTTTTGATACACTGGTTCAAGGCAATTTGATGCACGGTTTTGAAACGCGGGGAGGTAATGGCCACCACGTTTTGAGCAGTCAATTTGCCCATGGCTTTAGGGTAGGCAACAGCGATACAGGTATTGTGCAGTGGGACAACCGTTTTGCAGCCTGTTGCTTGGCCTGCGCCGATACCGGCTAAGGCATCTTGGCCTTTACAGAATGTTTCGAGCTCGGCTGTTGCATCCAGTTGTGTGGCATTTTCTTTGGTGGTTTTGATTTGCAGCGCTTCATTGCTGTCGGCAGGGTTTTGCCACATGGCCAGGTAGCCGTAAGTATCGGCAGCTAGGGCGGCAGGAGTCAGTGCGCAAAGGATAAGTGTCATTAGTGTTTTTTTCATGTTTGTTCCCTGTTTGTTGGGTATTTGTTGTTATTATAAAGCAAAAGTACTTATTTGATATAAATTTGCTTTTTAAAAATGAATATTTGAGTGTGGCAGATAGATTATAGGTCGAGACCTTTGCAAAAGTTCTCAAAATCCCCTAAATTCCCACCAAGACATTTAGGGGATTTTCCATGAGTACCTTCTTTTCAGCAAACCGCCCAAGCCATGATCGCCAAACACATCGACCGTTTCCCACTCATTGAAGTTGGATCGAGCGATTGATTGGCAAACCGATCGAACAATACCCTGAATCGTCAAAAACCCGTTACCTCCGAGACCACCGCGGCCGTCCCGCCTCATCCCCTGTTGTCCATGTTCAAAGCCGTCCTGCTCGGCCAATGGCACAGCCTTTTCCGATCCCGAACTCGAACACAGCCTCATCACCCGCATCGATTTCAACCTGTTTTGCCGTTTTGACGAACTGAGCATCCCCGATTACAGCACCTTATGCCGCTACCGCAACTGGCTGGCGCAAGACGACACCCTATCCGAATTGCTGGAACTGATCAACCGCCAACTGACTGAAAAAAAGGCTGCAAAAGCAGAGAAAGCATCCGTCGCCGTCATTGACGCCATCATTATTCAGACCGCCGGCAGCAAACAACGCCAGGCTATAGAAGTCGATGAAGAAGGGCAAATCAGCGGCCAAACCACGCCGAGTAAAGACAGCGATGCCCGTTGGATAAAGAAAAACGGCCTCTACAAACTCGGGTACAAACAACATACCCGTACCGATGCGGAAGGCTATATTGAGAAACTGCACATTACCCCCTGCCAATGCCCATGAATGCAAAACACCTGTTGCCTTTGTTGGAAGGCCTATCCAAAGGTACGACCGTCTATGCCGACAAAGGCTACGACAGTAAGGAAAACCAGCAACATCTGAAAGAGCATCGGCTGCAGGACGGCATTATGCGCAAAGCACACAGTAACCATCCGCTGTCGGAAGCGCAAACCAAACGCAACCGATATTTGTCGAAAACCCGTTATGTGGTCGAACAAAGCTTCGGTACGTTACACCGGAAGTTCCGCTATGCGCGGGCAGCCTATTTTGGACTGATTAAAGTGAGTGCACAAAGCCATCTGAAGGCGATGTGTTTGAACCTATTGAAAGCCGCTAACAGGCTAAGTGCGCCTGCTGCCGCCTAAAAGGCGGCCGGATGCCTGATTATCGGGTGTCCGGGGAGGATTAAGGGGGTATTTGGGTAAAATCAGGAGTAATTAGGAGCGGAAATAGACGAAAACCTGTGTTTGGAGTTTCAGCTGTCGAAGGAAGGGCTTTTTTGCAAAGGTCTCATAGGTGTATTGATCGCCGAGCATGACCCAGCCGCCTGCGGGCGCATCTTCTATAGCGGAGCCAAGCTTCCCGAAAGAGAGGATACTGTCGTTGCCTTTGCGGATGGCGGTTGTACCGTCGTCTGAAAAAGTGGTGCAGCCAGCGAGAAGGAATACTGCGGATAAAAAGGGGAAGACGTATGTTTTCATAATGTTTGTTTGAAGGTATTTAAAATCAGGCAAATGGGGGAATACTCAATCCGAATTGTTCCAACAAGCCGACCGTTTCGTAAACGGGCAGGCCCATCACGCCTGTAAAGCTGCCTTGCAAATGCTCGACAAACACGCCGCCCAAACCCTGAATGCCATACGCGCCCGCTTTGTCCATCGGTTCGCCACTTCGGATATAGGCGGATATTTCTTCGGCAGACAAGGTTTTGAAACGTACATCGCTGGTTTGCAAAACGCCGTGCGCTCTCCTCGCCAATATACGCATACGGCAGTCAGCACCTGATGCGTCTGCCCTGAACGCCGGGCGAGCATTTCGGCTGCTTGGGCTTCGGTTTCCGGTTTGCCGAGGATGTGGTTTTGATAGGCGACCGTAGTGTCGGCAGTCAGAATCGGATATTCGGGCGACGCGTCGTGTGCGGCAAACCATTGCTCGACAGCGGCGGCATTTTTTTCCTGCGCCATACGTTGCACATAATCGGCGGCTTTTTCGTCGGAATGCGGCGTTTCGTCGATGTCGGCAGGGATACGGATAACTTTGAATCCTAGGTTTTCCAAAATTTCGCGGCGGCGCGGGCGCCGGAGGCTAGGTAGAGTGTGCATAAAACTTTCTTTTTAGGGATATAAGGTCGCCTGAAAATTATTTTGACTGCTTGTGTTGGCCTGCCAGCCGCACATAATGCGCGGAAGAATATTTCAAAAATTCTTTTTCTTTTTCGGTCAGCGGGCGGACTTGTTTGACGGGCGAACCGACATAGAGATAGCCGCTTTCCAAACGTTTGCGTGGCGGCACCAAGCTGCCTGCGCCTATCATTACGTCGTCTTCGATGACGGTATCGTCTAGAATAATCGTACCCATCCCAATCAACACACGATCGCCGATGCGGCAGCCGTGCAGCATGACTTTGTGTCCGACGGTTACGTCTTCGCCGATGATAAGGGGTGAGCCTTCGGGCTTTTCCGCGTTTTTGTGCGAAACGTGCAAGACACTGCCGTCCTGTACATCGCTGCGCGCGCCGATGCTGATGTTGTTCACGTCGCCGTGCAACACGGCATACGGCCAAACGGATACGTCTTCGGCAAGCGATACTTCGCCGATGATGACGGAGGTTTCGTCGATGAGGCAGGATTCGTGAATTTGCGGAGTATGGTCTAAGAAGGGGCGGATAGGGTTCATGTTGTTTCTTCCTTTTGACAGTGTGGCAGGTTTCAGACGACCTGCGGCTCGGTATGGCGAAAAGTATGCCGTTTTGACGCAGGTGAGGCAAGGACGGCGTCTACCGAGATGTTGTCATGTCTTTGTAAACAATATTTTTTATGGTTAAGGAATCATTTTCCGTTAAGCCTGCCTCTCTTGTTTGCCGAAGGTGGAAAATTGTCCGTTATTATCTTGTAGTTGCAAGTAGCTGCAAACCATTCTCTTGCCATTTGAATTGGAATGATATATATTTTTTAAAAATATTTCACAAAATAACGAAACCCGATGGTTTGAGCTCAACCAGGTTTGGTGGGTTTCAATCCCACAAACCTTGGCTTCCATCCCGTGTCCGTTTTTCAAATCTATCCAATCCACCTTTGTTTAAATAAAGGCGGCCGGAAGGTCGTCTGAAACTGTATGAAGGATATTCACATGAGCGAAACACAAGAGCTGATTTTTGCCAAAACGGCTGAAAGAGCAAAACTACAACTATTCACGATAGCGTGGACAACTTGGTTATGTCTGTCGAGCCGTTTACCAACAAAGAGAATTACATCAAATTTTTGAAACTGCAATCAGTGTTCCACAAAGCGGTCGATCATATTTATAAAAGACCTGAGTTGAACAAAGCCATTCCTGAGCTGGAATACATGGCGCGTTACGACGCGGTAACGCAAGACTTGGCTGATTTGGGCGACAAACCTTACGAATACGGTAAACCGTTGCCACATGAAACCGGCAACAAAGCCATCGGTTGGCTGTATTGCGCCGAAGGTTCCAATTTGGGCGCAGCATTTTTTGTTTAAAACACGCGCAAAAACTGGATTACACCGGCGAACACGGCGCGCGCCACCTCGCCCCCCATCCGAACGGCCGCGGCAAACATTGGCGTGCGTTTGTCGAGCATCTGAATGCTTTGGGTTTAAGTCCTGAAGCTGAAGCCGAAGCGATTCAAGGTGCAAAAGATGCATTTGCGTTCTACAAAGTCGTTCTGCGCGAAACATTTGACCTGCCTGCAGGTGCGGAAGCTCCGGAAGGCTTTTGTTCCGCACCGTCATTAATGGTTTGACGATATAAGTAGAGGTCGTCTGAAACACATCTGTATACGCGGATTCATAAATTCTGTTTTCAGACGACCTTCATACTGATGCAAGTTTAGTACCGTTTGGTTATCCGCATTTGCGGTATATTTTAATTGGTTTGATGTAAATAATTATCAAATATTTTATCACCATCATTCCAAAATACCATTATCACATTCAGGAGTTTTGACCATGAAGGAATCATTTAAATTAGTATGTTGGCGATTGCCTGCAGCATCGCATTGAGTGCATGCGGTTCAAGCGGTGGTGGCACGCCGTCTGCACAGTTCTGCACTGACCCCGCAACAGCCGGGCAATAATTCCGGCTCGGGCGGAGGAGGTGATTCAAAACAAACAGAAGACGCTAAGAAAGCTGAAGCAAGAAAGCTGAAGAAGCCAAGAAAGCTGAAGAAGCCAAGAAAGCTGAAGAAGCCAAGAAAGCTGAAGAAGCCAAGAAAGCTGAAGAAGCCAAGAAAGCTGAAGAAGCCAAGAAAGCTGAAGAAGCCAAGAAAGCTGAAGAAGCCAAGAAAGCTGAAGAAGCCAAGAAAGCTGAAGACGCTAAGAAAGCTGAAGAGGCCAAGAAAGCTGAGGAAGCTAAGAAAGCCAATGAGGCCAATTCAGGTCAAGGTTTTGGCGGTGAAGGCAAAGTAATGAGCAAGGCTTTGGATGGCGGTGTCTTGGTAGCGAAAAAGCGTGAAACCGGCGATTTGGAATATGCCAAAACCGAAGCTCCGACTGCTTCGGATAAAAACAGCGTCGTACTTGATGGTGTCGCCATTAATACCAAAGACGTTAAAGCAGGTGAGTTCACGTTGGGCGAAAGAAGTACGAACGGCGGTAAAGCCGATGCAGCACAATATGCGGTACACAGCGGCGACCTGCTGCCTGACGTTCGTTACGGCGGTGTTGCCGATGTCAGCGATCTGCGTGATGTGAAACAGGCGTTGTTTGTCCAAGGCACGCCATCAGGCAGCGATACCGTTGCAGCCCAAAGAGGGGATGCAACCTATAAAGGCATCGGCCTGCATTTCCCAAACGGACTGCCGATCGATACAAGAGGTCTGCAAGAAATTTTTGAAACCGGTTCGCAAGCCAAGCTGGCCAATCTGTATTCTGCCGCCAAAGCAACCGATGTTACCGCAAGAGTCAATTTCGACCAAAAACCATCAATGTCGGCATCAACCGCTATTCCGATCAAACGGTTGGCGGTGGTAGCGGTGGCGATAGGATTGCAGGTGTCGTCAAATCCAATGCGCGCGATATGGCGGAAAATTTGTCTTTCAATGGCGATTTGCACGGCAACACCTTCTCCAACAAGCAAGGTACGATGCAAGGCGGATTCTTTGGCGCGAAGGCAGACCAACTTGCCGGTACATATAGTGCGGCAGGCAAAAACCAACGTGATGAAGACGTAGTGGCGCGCGGTGTGTTTGGTGCAAAACGCCAAGATGCGGCAGCTCAAGCAGGCGGACAGCCTGATGCGCCGGTTGCCAAACCTGATGCGCCCGTAACCAAACCTAAAGATGATGCCGCCGCAGCTGAATTGAAAAAAGGTGAAACAGGCGAGCAATACTTCTATCGAATATCGCCGATTTGACCAAAGTCGTTATCAACGGTACGACAATCGCTTTGTCACCTGTTACCAACAAGCTCTATCGAACTGAATTGGGTTCGGACTACAAATCGTTTGTTGCTTCAGGCAATTTGAGCAATGTTGTCTTCGGTGCGGCAAAACTTGCCGATAATGCCTACTCCTTGTTTGTTCAGGGGGTAATGAGTGCCTCTCTACCGTCAGGGACAGCCAAGTATGCCGGCGATGTGTTGAATTTCCGTGCCCGCAACTTGGATAATAAGGAAAACTGGGTGGGTGATACAGGAGGCTACCGTACTACCGGTTCGTTTACCGCAGATGTCAACTTCGATACCAAGACTATCGCAGGTAAAATCAATAGTGGTGACAGATGGTTCATGAATGAACGAGCCTTTACTGCAGATATTACAGGCAGCAGCTTTAACGGTAAATGGACTTCTTCAGATGCACAAGGCTCTGTAACTGGCGGATTCTACGGTGACAAAGCTGCCGAAATGGCGGGACGATACAGTTATCATGACAAAGAAGATAAAGTAACAATGCCTCGGTGTATTCGGCGGCAAAAAAACAATAACTGTCTGTTTAGCTGAAAACAAACCGCTCGAAAAGGGCGGTTTGTTTTTGATCGGATAGGATTTTCAGACGACCTTTTACGGTAACAACAATCTAGAGAGCAATTTACCCTGCTAAAAGGTCGTCTGAAAACCTTGAATCTTATTTTCAGATAATCTGAGACCTTTGCAAAATTCCCCAAAAATCCCCTAAATTCCTACTAAGACATTTAGGGGATTTTTCCATGACCACCTTCTTCAGCAAACCGTCCAAGCCATGATCGTCAAACACATCGACCGCTTCCCACTATTGAAGTTGGATCAGGTAATTGATTGGCAAACCGATCGAACAGTACCTGAATCGTCAAAGAACCCGTTACCTTAGAGATCACCGCGGCCGTCCCGCCTATCCCCTGTTGTCCATGTTCAAAGCCGTCCTGCTCGGACAATGGCACAGCCTCTCCGATCCCGAACTCAAACACAGCCTCATCACCCGCATCGATTTCAACCTGTTTTGCCGTTTTGACGAACTGAGCATCCCCGATTACAGCACCTATGCCGCTACCGCAACTGGCTGGCGCAAGACAACACCCCTGTCCGAACTGCTGGAACTGATTAACCGACAACTGACCGAAAAAAAGGCCTAAAAAATAGAAAGCATCCGCCGCTGTCGTTGACGCCACCATTATTCAGACCGCCGGCAGCAAACAGCGTCAGGCCATAGAAGTCGATGAAGAAGGACAAGTCAGCGGCCAAACCACACCGAGTAAAGACAGCGATGCCCGTTGGATAAAGAAAAACGCCTCTACAAACTCGGTTACAAACAACATACCCGTACCGATGCGGAAGGCTATATTGAGAAACTGCACATTACCCCTGCCAATGCCCATGAATGCAAACACCTGTCGCCTTTTGTTGGAAGGCCTATCCAAAGGTACGACCGTCTATGCCGACAAAGGCTACGACAGTAAGGAAAACAGGCAACATCTGAAAGAGCATCGGCTGATGCGCAAAGCCCACCGCAAACATCCGCTGTCGGAAGCACAAACCAAACGTAACCGATATTTATCAAAAACCCGTTATGTGGTCGAACAAAGCTTCGGTACGCTGCACCGTAAATTCCGCTATGCCCGGGCAGTCTATTTTGGTCTGCTCAAAGTAAGTGCACAAAGCCATCTGAAGGCGATGTGTTTGAACCTTTTGAAAGCGGCTAACAGGCTAAGTGTGCCTGTTTGCGCCTAAAAAGGCGGCCCGGATGCCTGATTATCGGGTATCCAAGGGGGATTATGGGGGGTATTTGAGTAGAATCAGTGGATATTCGAAACAAAAACAGCCGAAAACCTGTGTTTAGGTTTCGGCTGTTGGGGGAAAGGAATTTTGCAAAGGTCTCAGGCCGTCTGAAATTTCAGATGGCCTTTTGATTATGTTTTTAAAGAATAGGACGTAGCTTAGAGGCTCATACGCCGTGGCGGTCGAGCCAACGTTCGGCATCAAGCGCAGCTTGGCAGCCGGAAGCTGCGCTGGTGATGGCTTGACGGTAGGTATGGTCTTTGACGTCGCCTGCCGCCCATACGCCTTCGATATTGGTTGCGCCGACATTGTCACCGGTACCACCTTTGGTTTTCAGGTAGCCAGTTTCATCCATATCAAGTTGACCTTTGAAGATGTCGGTGTTGGGTTTGTGGCCGATGGCGATGAAAAACGCCTTTTACAGCGATTTCTTCAGTGCTGCCGTCATTGTGTTTCAGGCGTGCACCGGTAACGCCGCTTTCGTCGCCCAAGATTTCGTCAACCGAGCTGTTGAGCTTGAGGATGATTTTGCCTTCTTCGACGCGTTGCATCAGTTTGTCCACCATGATTTTCTCGGCGCGGAAGCTGTCGCGGCGGTGAATCAGGGTAACGGTGTTGGCGATATTGGCAAGGTAGAGGGCTTCTTCCACAGCGGTATTGCCACCGCCGACTACGGCAACATCTTGTTTTTGTAGAAGAAACCATCGCAAGTTGCGCAGGCGGAAACGCCTTTGCCGGCAAAGGTTTCTTCGCTTGGCAAACCCTAAATATTTGGCGGAAGCGCCGGTGGCAACGATGAGTGCATCGCAGGTGTATTCGCCCATATCGCCTTTAAGGGTAAACGGACGGTTTTGCAAATCAACGGTGTGGATTTGGTCGAAAATCATTTCAGTACCGAAGCGTTCGGCATGAGCCTGGAAACGGGCCATCAGTTCCGGACCTTGTACGCCTTCGGCATCGGCAGGCCAGTTGTCCACTTCGGTGGTGGTCATCAGTTGTCCGCCTTGCTCAACGCCGGTAATGATCACAGGGTTGAGATTGGCGCGGGCAGCATAGACGGCGGCAGTATAGCTGGCGGGGCCGGAGCCGAGGATGATGAGTTTGTGATGGTTGCTCATAATGGTTTCCTTGCTGATGAATGATTGAATTTTTGTCGTATCTAAGCTTTCAGACGGCCTGAATTTTACTTGAATCTGCCGCCGTCTGAAATATGTTTGTTGCTTGGGTTTAGTGGCTGTCTTTCCATTGATAGTATTTTGAGCCGAGAAAAAGAGCCGAGTTTGCGCAGGAATGGTTGGGTGATGATGTTGCTGTGGCGCAGTTGCTCGAAAGGTTTTCAGACGGCCGTCATCGCCCATGATGGCTTCGGCAATCGCCAAACCGGCAATGCCGGTAATCGCCATGCCGTGTCCGGAATAGCCTTGGGCGTAGAAAACGGTAGGGGCGAGGCGGCCGAAATGTGGGGCGAGGTTGCGCGTAATGTCGCATTCGCCGCCCCAAGAATGCTCGATTCTGATATCGGCAAGTTGCGGGAAAACTTTCAGCATATCTTGGCGGACGAGTTCAGTCATGCGGTCAGGGTCATCGATAAACTCGTTGTCTTTGCCGCCGAAGAGCAGGCGGCCGTCGGCGCTGAGGCGGTAGTAGTCGAGGACGTGGCGGTTGTCGCAGATGGCCATATTATTGCGGATCAGGTCTTTGGCGCGTTCGCACAGTGGCTCGGTGGCGATGATAAAGGTGCTGACTGCAATGGCTTTTTGTTCCAATACTTTGAATTTTGGGTGTAAGCCTGCATAAGTATTGACGGCATAAACGAGGTTTTTGCACTCAACACTGCCATTGGGCGTATGAACCAGCCAGCCGTTATCGCATGGCTCGATACGCGTCATCGGGGATTGCTCAAAAAGTTGTGCTTCTGCATCGGTTGCCGCTTTGGCAATGCCTAGGGTGTAATTGAGTGGGTGTAAGTGGCCGGATAAAGGATCAAATTGCGCGCCTTGATACATATCGCTGGCAAGTTGCTGCTTCAGCGTGGCTTTATCCCAAAGCTGGTAATGGCTTGCGCCATAATGTTTTTGAGCGTGTTCGTGCCATTGTTGCAATTCTTCCCAATGCTGAGGACGGACGGCGACGGTAGCGTAGCCGCGTTGCCAATCGCATTGGATATTGTGTTTTTGAATGCGGGAGTCAACCAGTTCAACGGCTTGCAGAGATTGCTGCCAGAACCATTGAGCCTGTTCCAAACCGACTTGTTTTTCGATTTCTTCCATGCCGCAGGCAAAGTCGCTGATGACTTGTCCGCCGCTGCGGCCTGATGCGCCGAAACCGATACGGGCGGCTTCAAGTACGATGACTTCATGGCCGTTTTCGGCAAGCGGTAGGGCGGTGCATAAGCCGGACAGGCCACCGCCGATAACGCAGGTTTCAGTTTTTCAGACGGCCTTCCTGCGTCGGATAAGACGGATGGGGATTAGCCGTGCTGACATAGTAGGAAGGAAGGTATTCTTTGAAGCTGGGATTGATCATGATTTGAGCTTTAGGTTGGTTTTCACTTCATTGAAATTGGTTTTCAGACGGCCTGGAATGTGGGTTTGGGTTCAGGCCGTCTGAAAGGATAAGATGAAGTTAATAAAACAGGCTGTTCCGACACTTTATCGGACAGCCTGTCTGCATATTAGGCGGCTTTCTCGGCTGCCAATTTTTCTTGGCGGTAGGCTTCGGCAGCCTCGCGTTCCCGTTTGGTTGCCTGACGCATCATCCAGTAGTTGACGACAATCACCAGCGTACCGATGATACCGATCAGGATGGTTGCCAAAACGTTCATCTGAGGGTCAAGACCGAGTTTGATTTTTGGAGAAAATTACTGCGGCAATGTCGATGAACCCGGGCCTGACAGGAAAGAGGTAATTACCAAGTCGTCCAAAGACAGGGTAATGCCCAAGAGGAAGCCGGAAGCAATCGCAGGGGCAATCAACGGCAGGGTAATCACGAAGAAAATCTTCAGCGGACGGGCACCCAAGTCCATAGCGGCTTCTTCCAAGGATTGGTCCAATTCCACCAAGCGCGAACGGATAACGACGGTAATGTACGCCATGCAAAGCGTGGTGTGGCCAAGGAAGATAGTGAAGAAGCCGCGATCGAAGTAGAGCGATTGCAGCAATTCACTGCCTTGCAGGAACATTTGCACCTGAATAATCAACAGCAGCATGGACAAACCGGTAATCACATCAGGCATCACCATAGGCGCGGAAATCATACCGGCAAACAGGGTGCTGCCGCGGAAGCGCTTGATACGCGCCATGGCGTAACCAGCCAATGTGCCGAGTGCTGGCGGCAAGCGAGGAAACGATGGCGATACGCAATGACAGCCAGGCCGCTTCCAAGATGGTGTCGTTTTCATCAATGCGCCGTACCATTTGGTTGAGAAACCGCCCCAAACGGTAACCAGTTTGGATTCATTGAAAGAATAGATGACCAAAACCACCAGCGGAATATAGAGGAATGCCAGCGAGAGCAGGAGCATCAGTTTCAAGAACCAGGATAATTTGGTTTTCTGCATTATTTGCCTCCTTCTTCCAATTCGCGGTTTTCATAGTGTTGGAACAGGGCAATCGGTACAACCAGTAGGGCAACCATGACGACGGCGACGGCAGAAGCCAGCGGCCAGTTGTTTTGGTCGAAGAATGCCTGCCACAATACTTTACCGATCATCAGGTTTTCAGAACCGCCCACCAATTCAGGAATCACAAACTCACCGACGGCCGGAACGAAGACCAGCATAGAGCCTGCGATGATACCTGTTTTGGATAAAGGCAGGGTAATGGTAAAGAACGATTTGATCGGACCTGCACCCAAGTCGGAAGCGGCTTCGAGCAGGCGGTTGTCCAGTTTTACCAATTGTGTGTACAGCGGCAAAATCATAAACGGCAAATAGGCGTAAACCATCACCAAATTCAGCGAAAAAGCATTGTAGAACAAGTCTAAAGGCTCGCTGATGATTCCGTATTTGATTAAGAAATTGTTGATGATGCCGTTGTGTCCCAATAAGCCCATCCATGCGTAAACACGCAATAGGAAAGAGGTCCAGAAAGGCAGCATGATCGCCAACAGCAGGCCGTTGCGCGCAGCCGGATTGGCGCGTGAAATGGCATAAGCAGTCGGATAACCAATCAACAGGCAGATAATGGTCGTCGTCAGCGCGGTCTTAATCGAAGACCAGTAGGTCATCAAATAGATATTGCTGTTTTTCACTGTCGCCAAACGGATTGAGCGTATTCCAAAAAGTTTTGGAAGATGTCGGCGTAGTTCTGATAGCTGATGGCAATGTTCAGACGGCCTAAGTCTTCATCAATCGTCGTCAACGGCGTAAATGGCGGAATAGCGATTTCTTGTTCGGCAAAGCTGATTTTCAATACGATGGCGAACGGAATCAGAAACAGAATCAAAAGCCAAATATACGGCACGGCAATCACTGCACGCTGTCCAGGACGGCGGAACAGTTTGTTTTTCAGTTTTTTAAGGTCCATTGCATTTCCCTCAAATTAACTGTACAGAGGCGTAGGTTGGTTTTCAGGCCAGCTGATATAGACAGTTTCGTCCCAAGTCGGCGGTGTAATGTTGCGCACATACCAATAAGGTGCGGGAACTTGGCTTTTGACGACACGGTCGTTGGCAAGTTTGATGTGGTAAATCGCGAAGCTGCCCAGATAGGCAATTTCTTTAACTGTGCCTTGGGCCCAGTTGTGCGCCCCGTGTTCTGGTTTTTCTTTATGCAAATCAATGTCTTCAGGGCGGATGCTGATCCAGATTTCATGCTCGTTCGGAACGCCCAGGCCGTGGTCGATGCGGACGTGGTTTTCCAAGCCGTCACATTTGACGATAGAGAAATCGGCGCGGTCGTCAACAACGACGCCGTCAAAAATATTGGTTTCGCCGATAAATTCGGCGGTAAAGCGGCTATTAGGATAATCGTACACGTCGCTAGGCGTACCGACTTGGCGCAATTGGCCGTCGGACATAATGGCGATACGGGTAGCCATCGTCATCGCTTCTTCTTGGTCGTGGGTAACCATGATGCAGGTTACGCCGACTTGTTCCAGCGTGTTGACCAATTCCAGTTGGGTTTGTTGGCGCAGTTTTTTATCGAGTGCGCCCAAAGGTTCGTCAAGCAGCAGGATTTTAGGACGTTTTGCCAGGCTGCGCGCTAAAGCGATACGCTGTTGCTGGCCGCCGGAGAGTTGGTGCGGCTTGCGTTTGGCGTATTTGGTCATTTGCACCAGGCGCAACATTTCTTCGACGCGGGCGTCGATTTCGCCTTTAGGCATTTTGTCTTGTTTCAGACCGAAAGCGATGTTTTGTTCAACACTCATGTGTGGGAACAGGGCATAGCTTTGGAACATCATGTTGATTGGGCGCTCGTACGGGGCAAGTTTGGTAATGTCCTGGCCGTCGAGAATGATTTTTGCCCTGATTTGGGCTTTTCCATGCCTGCCAACATGCGCAGCAGCGTGGATTTGCCACTGCCTGAGCTGCCCAAAAGGGCAAAAGATTTCATGTTGGTAAATGTCCAAGTCGATGTTATCGACAGCGTAATTGTCACCAAACTTTTTCACCAAGCCTTGGATTTGCAAATAAGGTTTGGCTGAAGACGCAGTGGTTGCGGTCATAATGGCAATACTCCAAAAAGAAAGACGAGTACCGGCAAAACGGATTTTCGAATGGGTGATAAAAAGCTGTTTGATTGCTGGCGGGAGTCGGACGGAGGCCGTCTGAAACTCTTGTAAAGCGCACGGGCAGCGTGGATAGAAAGCAGTTTAAGCCTAAGCTTTTGCTTTCGGCAAACTCAATATTATATTAGCCCTAAGCCTCATAGGGCAATATGAAATTGCTTGTATCGGCTGATTTGAAACAAATATGAAAGGAAAGGCAGGCAGGAAACAAGATAGTAAAAATGGGTAACGTTGTTTTTTCTGCACAAAAGGGGTAATTATTATCTATATGTCTTAAATAATTATTCAAAAATAGAATAAAATACGCAAATTACATTTATTTACTAAAACCATAATGGATTACGTTTTATATCGGGCGAGGCGGTTTTACTCGGAATTAAAAACTAAATCCGCTATATAAATAAAAAGGGAAAACATGAGTATCAAAAGAATGGCCCTGAAGGGGAGCGGCGCGCGAGAAGCTCTTGGCGCACGGTGCGGCGGCGTTGAGTGATGCGGAGTTGCTGGCGATTTTTGCTGCGTGTCGGAACGCGAGGTATAAGCGCAGTTGATTTGGCGCGTTATTTGTTGAGTGAGTTTGGCAGCTTAGGGGACGCTGATGAGTGCGGATGCCAAAACACTCGCTGCTTATAAGGGCATGGGTTTGGCAGCTATACTCAGTTTGCCGTGGTCAAAAGAAATCGGACGGCGGATTTTGGGTGAGGATTTGCAGGAACAGATAGTTTTGTCAAACCCGAAATCGGTTGCTGGATTATCTGCGCCTGCATCTTGGGCATGAAAAATTGAGGTCAGTGTTGCGTTGCTGCTCAACTGTCAAAATCAATTGATTGCGGTACGGGAATTGTCGCGCGGTACAGTGGCGGAAAACACGGTTTATATCCGTGAAATCGTCAAATTGGCATTGGATGAATATGCCGACAGTTTGATTTTTGGCACACAATCATCCGGGTGGTTCAGCAAGGCCGTCTGAATCTGATGTGCAGTTTACAGAGCGTTTGCAACAGGCTTTAAGTTTGGTCGATATTACGCTGTTGGACCATTTTATCGTAACGGCAAAAGAAACCTGCTCTTTGCGCGAACAGGGCTATATGTAAGGATGGATGTTCAGACGGCCTCAATAAGATTGATTACCTTGCTGAGGCCGTCTGAAGGATTATTGCGCTACTTCGTCGGAGGACTCTTTCCTTATAGACGATTTCTTCCGATTTTGGCTTTTCTTTTTGCTCTTTTCTTTCTCTTTTCTTTATCCTTGTCTTTTTACCGTCAGGAATGGCGACATCAATCACTGCCCCCGTTCCCTTTAACAACCAATTTTCCGGCAGTCAGGACGGTTGTAGCGGCCAAATCGACAGCCGCACCTACAATGCAGCCGTTAAGCGTCAAGCAAAGGGCAAGTGCCGGAAGTAGGCGTTTTGTGCATCTCAATGACTGCATCCGCAGTGTCCTTCATGATGATGGTCGCATCCGAGTGCTTCTTGCCAGCATCATCATCGCCGTCAAATTCTTCGACTTCGTCAAATTCGCCGTTTTCTACCATGCTACCAGCTCTTCCAAGCTTTCTGCGCCTTCTACCCAAAAGCAGGGAATGTCGGGTGGTGTGTCGGGGGCAAAGCAGGGCGGCTTGTTGGTCGTGCCAAGCAATCCAGTAGCCGTTTTGCGTTTGTACGAATACGGCATCGGGATGGATAGTTTCGTTTTTCGGTATTGACCAGCATTCTGGCGGCGATATCGGTTTGAAAAGGTAAGGTTTGCATGATGGTTTGAGAATGTGGGAAAAAGAAAGTATTGTAACGATGGCAAAAACAAACGCACCGTCTGAGTCAGGCGGTGCGTTTGTATCTCGGCAACTAGGTGCAGTCAGTTTAGAGTGTCAGCCGCACCAGGAATGTCATTCCGTCAAGATTATTTGTCGTCGTTAGCCAACACGAAGCGGTAAATAGCCGCGCCAACTGCTGCGCCGGCAATAGGAGCCAACCAGAACAACCACAGTTGTTCAACAGCCCAGCCGCCTTGGAACAAGGCAACACCGGTAGAACGTGCAGGGTTTACGGAGTATTGGTTACAGGGATGCTGATCAAGTGAATCAGGGTCAGACCCAGGCCAATGGCGATAGGGGCAAAGCCGGCCGGAGCCAGTTTGTCGGTAGAACCCATGATGATGATCAGGAAGAATGCGGTCAGGACGAATTCGATCAGCAACGCGGCCATCATGTCGTAACCGTTAGGAGAGTGTTCGCCGAAACCATTGCTGGCAAATCCGGAAGCAACAGCATCAAAACCGGTTTTACCGGAAGCAATCAGATACAGAACGCCTGCAGCGGCAATCGCACCGATGACTTGGGATACGATGTAAGGCAACAGGTCTTTACCGTTGAAACGGCCGCCGATGAATAGGCCGACGGAAACGGCAGGGTTAAAGTGGCCGCCGGAAATATGGCCGACGGCGTAAGCCATGGTCAGTACGGTCAAGCCGAACGCCAAGGCGACACCGGCAAAGCCAATGCCGAGTTCAGGGTAGGCTGCTGCCAATACTGCGCTACCGCAGCCGCCGAATACCAGCCAGAAAGTGCCGAAAAATTCTGCAAAATATTTTTTCATTTGTTTTTCCTCGTAAAGGTTGGGGTGTTGCCGAGGGCATGAATCATAATAATATTGTTTCTAATCGAAAAACGGATTTACCTGTTTTTTCCGGTCTTGACAAAAGGCCGTCTGAAAATAGTGACAAACGGGTAGAGATATGTATTTTTGTAGGTTGAGTTTGGTTGATTGAACCTTGTTTTTTTGTGAAGCAAATGCCGTTAATGCAAAAAGCATTTAGATTTGTAAGAAATGTTGTTTATAGATTACTTATTTGCTTGTTTATTTGATTGGAATCTCTGAACCATATCTGATTTAAAAGGCCGTCTGAAAAGTTTTTCAGACGGCCTTGATTTATCTAAGGATAAATTAATCCAGATGGTCGCTGCTTTGCGCCAAGATGGTGCGGTTGCCGTTGTTTTCCGCCGGGGAAACAATACCGTCGGCTTCCATTTGGTCAATCAGGCGGGCGGCGCGGTTGTAGCCGATGCGCAGTTGGCGTTGGATATTGAAATGCTGGCCTTACGCGATTTTTAAGACAACGGAAACGGCTTCGTCATACATGGGGTCGAGGTCGCTGTCGTTGCTGCGGCTGGTACCGGTAAAGTCTTCGGTGGAACCGTTACTCAAAAATATCGTCGATATAGTCGGGTGCGCCAAATTGTTTCAGGTATTCCACTACACGGTGAACTTCATTGTCGGAAGCGAACGCGCCGTGTATACGTTGTGGATAGCCGGTGCCGGGTGGCAGGAACAGCATATCGCCTTGGCCGAGCAGGTTTTCCGCGCCCATTTGGTCAAGAATCGTGCGGCTGTCGATTTTGCTGGACACTTGGAAGGCAATGCGTGTCGGAATATTGGCTTTAATCAGGCCGGTGATGACATCCACGCTGGGGCGTTGGGTGGCAAGAATCAAATGTATGCCGGCTGCGCGTGCTTTTTGGGCAAGACGGGCAATCAGTTCTTCAATTTTCTTACCGGCGGTCATCATCAGGTCGGCAAATTCATCTACGACGACCACGATAAACGGCAGTTTCTCCAGTGGCTCAGGATTTTCAGGCGTGAGGCTGAACGGGCTGCCAATTTTTTCTCCACGAGCGGCGGCTTCGGCAATTTTTTGGTTGAAACCGGCAAGGTTGCGCACGCCCATAAAGCTCATCAGGCGGTAGCGTTTTTCCATTTCGTTGACGCACCAGTTCAGGGCGTTTGCAGCCAGCTTCATATCGGTTACGACAGGGGCAAGCAGGTGCGGAATGCCTTCGTAAATGCTCAGCTCCAGCATTTTCGGGTCAATCATAATCATGCGCACGTCTTCCGGCGTTGCTTTGAAGAGCATGGACAGAATCATGGCGTTCACGCCTACGGATTTACCCGAACCGGTCGTACCGGCAACCAGCAGATGCGGCGCTTTGGCCAAGTCGGTAACAACAGGCTGGCCGGTGATGTCTTGGCCGAGTGCGAGGGTCAGTTTGGATTTGGATTCGGTAAACGCAGGCGAATTGAAGATTTCGCTCAGGCGGATCATTTGGCGTTTCGGATTAGGCAATTCCAAGCCCATGCAGGTTTTGCCGGGGATGGTTTCCACCACGCGGATAGAAGCCACGCCAAGCGAGCGCGCCAAGTCTTTTTCAAGGTTCAAAACGGCACTGCCGCGTACGCCGACATCAGGCTCAATCTCATAACGCGTAATGACCGGGCCGGAATAGGAGTCCATCACTTTGACTTTAACTTTGAACTCGGCCAGTTTTTCTTCGATGGTAATGCTGTTTTCCAGCAACTGTTCTTCAGTTTGCGAGGCGCTCGGGTCAAACTGAGGCGGCAGGAGCAGGGCAGTGGTCGGCAGAAGCGCATCGGTCAGTGTTGTTGAAGTCGGATGAACTACGCTTGGCATACTCTCTTGAACGCTTGGTTCTACGCTTTGAACAGGCGTTTCAACGACTGTCTGTGTATATTCAGACGGCCTTGCAATTGTTTCAACAGATTCAACGGGTTCAATGGTTTCAACCGCTTGAATCGCTTCTGCTTCCGCTTGTACAGGAGCTTCCGGTTCACCATCGAATCCTGTTTCTTCTTCCGCAGATTCGCTGATTAAGTAATCGCGGATACTGCGTTCAGGCTGATTGCTAACATGCGCATTGACTTGTGCATCAAAAATCGGCACTTGGATTTTATGTTCGAAAAGCAGGCGGCTCGGGAATATCAATCGGCGAAATCGAGGTTTGGAAAACGGGCGGCTCAGGGAATATCGGTTTTCGCCATAGGGACGACCGGTACGGCAGGCGGCTCGACTACGGTTGCATTTGGCGCGGCAGGTCGGGAAATATAAAGGGATTTTTAACAGGTGCAGCCGGTTTCGGACGGGACGGCGTTGCCGTGTGGCAGGTTGCGGTGCAACAGCTTCCGTGGCAGCTTGTTTACGCGCCCATCTTTCGGCGGCCGCTTCGGTATGGCGAACTTGACGGCGTAGGCTGGCAGGACGGCTGATTTGTCCCAAGTTGGCCAGAATTTCGTCATTTTCGATGGTGCGCGGAGAGTAGTCGCGCAATGGGGCGACGGCTGCGGCCAGTTTGTGGCGAGCGGCGGTACGGCGGGCTAGGTTGTCGTGAATATCTTCCGCTTGGATTTCAGAAGGAATGCCTGCATGGAAGTATAGGGAGGATGGCTTCTTTTTCGGCAGTTCTTAAGGCTGTCTGAACGGTTTCGATATGCGGCGCATGGGCTTCTGCCACGCGGACATTATTGGCGCGCGCCAAGGCACGTTCGCGTGTGCGGCGCAAGATAGGGTCGTTGTAGTCGATGATTTCCATGCCCGTCATCGGCAGGGATGAAGCGCGCAACAATGGGGTTTCGACTTCGTCTTTGTAAATCGGCGCATTTTTTTCGGCCAAATGCTCGTTCCATTCTTCAACCGCTGCTTCGTGCAGGGAACGGGTGGCTTCTTCTAATGTGATTTCTTCAAAATTGCTGTTTTGCACCAAAGACAGGGCTGTATTCGGGCGTTTCCATTTGTGCAAACGGCGTGATTTTAGGAATACGTTCCGGCTTGGCAGATTTGCGGGTTTTAGGCGCAACTTTGATTTCTTCTTCGGTCGTTGCGATGTGTTCCGGCTCTTCGGCAACAGGCTCTGCTGCGTGCTCTTCGTTTGTTTCTGGCGTGTTGCGTTTTATTGTGTTCGAGCGCGGAAAGCAGGCGGATGCGGGCGATTTTATGGTTGTCGGCGGTGCGCTTGTTCATGCTGAACAAACGTTTCAGGCTGTCCAGTTGGCTGGCAAAAACCGACCGGGCTGTCTTCTTCGTTGATTTCTTCTTCATCGCCACTGAGTCGGGCCAATTCTTGGCGCCACTTTTGCTCTTGTTTCTGGCGCCACCAGAACAATCCGGCTATGGCGGCCAGCAGAATTAAAGCCAATATTGTCCAAAGCATGCGTCCATCCCCTTAATTAAACGGCAAAGTCCGTTATTTTAACGCTTTTTTCGGGTAAACAAAACCAGCCGAAACAAGCTTTAACGGCAAAGGCAAACAGGATTGTCAAAGCTGTGGCTTGAGGCGCGTATAATAGGCCGTCTGAACATTTTGCGGATGAGAAGATGATTTTTCAAAACAGATGGTTTCCCGTTGGTGTCGTGATGGCGGCATGGCCTGTGTTGCTGGTAATTTTTGCTTTGTGCGCAAAGCAGGCATGGGTGTCGGTATCGCAGCATCGTTCCGCATTTTTGTTGGCTGCCGTGATGTTGCCGCTGGCTTGGAGTTTGAATGCCTCTCCGGAAAGTGGACAACTGGCCGGCATGAGCTATCATTTGCTTGCTTTTAAACCCGACGGCTTTAATGCTGGGCACTTCTGCTGCATTCTGCGTCGGCGTTTTGCTGTTTTTTCCATATTTGTGGCTTTGGGGCGATTGGCATATGTTCCCCATCAATGTCTTGTCCGTATTGCTTCCGCCTTTGTTGGTGAACTTGGGTTTCCGCCATTGCGTGTCGCGTTTGCCTGCCAATATCTTTATCTTTATTTTTTCTGAATGGTTTTTGGGCCGCGGCGGTCGGTATGGTGTTTACCGGCGTGGTTTTGGTCGGTTTGTTGGACTGGGCGGATGTGTTTGATACGACGGTATTATGGAAAACCGCTTTTCCTGTTTTCTTCTTAATCGCTTGGGCAGAGGCATTTTTGAGCGGTATTTCAACAGCCATTTTTATTGCGCTCAAGCCGCAATGGATTTGTACTTTTGATGACGGCAGGTATTTGAAATCTGCGCCTAAGATTTGGCAATAAGATATGAAGGCATTCTTGTTTGGTTTTCAGACGGCCTCATGACCGGATGGCCTGTTTTTGAATTGAATTTTTAACGTGTTATGTTTGCTTATATTTTTTTCCCATTGTTTGCGGTGCCGCTGTCGGGGCTGTATTGCGTTGGCTGTTTGGCTTGGTGCTGGTGTCTTCTACGCCTTTTTCTATTGGTACATTGGCGGCAAACTGGCTGGGCGCGCTGCTGATCGGCGTATTGGCAGAACTCTTAACCGATCCGCAATGGCGTTTGCTTTGGATTACCGGATTTCTCGGCAGCTTGACCACATTTTCAGGTTTTTCAGTGGAGATGGTGGGTTTGATGCAGGCGCAACGTTGGGGCATGGCTTTGATGGCAACCTGTCTGCATGTTTTCGGTTCGTTTGGTTTGACGGCGCTGGGGATCAAATTGGCGCAGATTTGGAAGTAAGCAAAAGTCACAGGGTGCAAAATTGCACCCTGTTATTTTTTATAGGTATTCAATCAATGCCAATAGGTAAACAGACGGTTTCTTGGCAATAGGTTTTGCCGGACTCGCTTAAATGCGCCGGTTTGTAGGCGGCAAAGGTGTAGGTCAGGTCTGCGCGGAATGTGTCGGGATCGGCTTCGGCGGTGTCGCAGTTGAGGCCGGTGGAATATCGAGGGCGACTTTCAGGCCGTCTGAATGATTGAGTTGGCGGCAGAGGGCGGCGATTTCGGTTGGAAGTGCGCCGCTGAAGCCTGTGCCGAATATGCCTTCGATAATGATGTCGTAACCGTTTTTCAGACGGCCTTCCAGTTCTTGTGCGGATATCAATTCAATATGGGGCAAACCGTTGAGGCGTTCCCGATTGGTTTGAGCCAAGAGGGAGAGGTTTTCTCCGAGTGAAAACAGAATATCGATGTGCCAACCTTTGCGCCTGCATATATCTTGCCATGACCAGGCCGTCGCCACCGTTGTTGCCTTTGCCGCAAACGATCAGGGCGCGTCCGGCTTGGGGATGACGCTGCATGAGGTCTCGGGCGGCAGAGCTGCCGGCGTTTTCCATCAGTTGGTCGAAGCTCGTGCCTTTATCGACGGCTGCTTGTTCGCGTTCGCGCATTTGGGCGGCGGTATAGACTTTCATGATCGGCTCTCTTTGCAGGAAGTTATTGGTCGGCGGTATTCATCAGGCGCAAGGCTTTCAGACGGCCTATTTCTTTTTGATATTCCACCAGCCCGATAAATGTGCCGTCTCGGCTGTATACACGGATGGGCTGATCGGTGGAAATGTTTTCGGTGAACTGGGGACGTTGGCCGTGTTTGAGCATGGTAACGGCGTAGTCGTTTAGCTCAAGTTTGGGGAAATGTTGCACCAAAACATCGCAAGGCAGCAGTAGGGCATTGCGTTCGGCTTCGTCCAATTCTGCCAAGGCTTCGAGCGTGTGGCTTTGGGTAATGGTAAATCCGGCGGTTTCAGTACGGCGCAGGGCGGTCAGGTGGGCGAATGTGCCGATGTGTTTTGGCGATGTCTTCGCTGAGGGTGCGGATATAAGTACCCTTGCTGCAACGTACGTCTATCACGGCTTTTGGGTGCATCAAATTCAGTGATATCAATGGAGTAGATGGTGATATCGCGCGCTTTGCGTTCGATAACGATGCCTTTGCGTGCGTATTCGTACAGTGGTTTGCCTTCGTGCTTGAGGGCGGAAAACATGGGCGGCACTTGGCGGATATCGCCTGTTAAGGCGTGGCAGGCCGTCTGAAATTCGGACAATGAAATATCGGCGCGTGCAGTGGCAACGATTTCGCCTTCTGCATCGCCCGTGCTGCTGGCTTCGCCCAGTTTCAGCGTGGCGGTATAGGCTTTGTCGGCATCAATCAGATATTGGGCGAACTTGGTCGCTTCGCCCGAAAACAAACAGGCAAAAGCCCTGTGGCCAAAGGATCGAGTACGCCGGTATGCCCGGCTTTTTCGGCATGGAACAAGCGCCGCGCTTTTTGCAGGGCAGTGTTGCTGGAAAGGCCTTCGGGTTTGTCGAGGAGAAGAACGCCGTTGACCGGGCGTTTGGTGGGTTTAGCTGTCATATTAAGTAGGGGAGTATTAATGTTCAGGCCGTCTGAAAGCATTCAGACGGCCTGCGTGTCTAGTCAATCAGTCTTCAACCGGTTTTTCCGCCGCTACTCGGTCGATCAGGCTGAAATGCTCATGCCGCGTTCGAGTGATTCGTCGTATTTGAAGTGCAGCTCAGGGCGTTTTGAAGAGTTTGATGCGTTTGGCCAATTCGCTGCGCAAATGGCCTTTGGCGTGTTCCAAAGCTTCTTCGGTGATGTCGCGTGTGCTGTCGTCGAGGACGGTGTAGAACACGGTTGCGTGGCTGTAATCGCGAGTAACTTCGACTTCGTTGATGGTGATGAAAGCCTGCGCGCGGATCTTTCAGGCCGGTGCGGACGAGTTCGGCCAGTTCGCGCATGATTTGCTCTTTGACACGGTCTTGGCGGGCGTAGCCGCGTTGGGGTTTTTCTCATGGTTTTCCTTGATGTATGACAGGCTGTCGTTTTCAGACGGCCTGCGGTTTGATTTTGAACAGCTGCCTATTATAACGGAGCGCGGTTTATTGTGCTTGAACCGAGAAAGGCATATCGATTTTTTGCCATTGCGCGCTTTCGTAGTCCAGCGCATCGGCAATGAGGGGTGTTGCTCCAGCCATTGGGCGTTGATGCGCAAGATGAAGCTGTGGTTGTTTTTCGTCGATGCGAAGCTGGGTTTGCGGCGGCAAATCCAGCGGCAGGCGCGAGCGGCAGAAGAGGGCGGCCAGGCGCAGGGACAATACGGCACACCACATGATTTCGTTGCTACCAATAATGTCCGCCATTTTCTTAAGGTCGCCGCGATGGCCGATAACCAGTTGCGCCAAAATGGTTTGCTCTTTGCGTGAGAAGCCCGGCATATCGGCGTTTTCGAGAATGTAGGCGGAGTGTTTGTGATAGCCGGTATGGGCAATATCCAAACCGATTTCATGCAGACGGCCTGCGCGGCTGAGGTATTGGTTCCACAGGGCAAGCTCTTGAACGGTTACGTTTTTGGCGTGGCACAGGCTGTTCATGAAGGCTTGCGCGGTATCGGCAACGCGTTTGGCTTGGTTGAGGCTGACGTGGTAGCGTTTTTGGAACTCGGCCGTTGTCTGTTCACGCATATCGACATTGAGGCTGCGGCCGATTAGTCGTAGAACACGCCGTCGCGGAGTGCGGCTTCGGTAACAGTCATTTTGGTCAGCGAGAGTTCTTCAAAAAGCGGCCATCATCACGGCCAATCCGCCTGCAAAAACTTCGATGCGTTCGGGTTTGAGGTTTTTCAAATTTGGCTTTTCTTAACCGAACCGGCTTCGATAATCCTATCGGCAAGATAACGCATGCCTTGGGCGGTAATGTCGGCTTCTGCGGCAATTCGGCTGCCAAAACGTCGCGTATGGATTTTGCCGAACCGGACGTGCCGATGGCGAAATCCCAGCCGGTACGCTTCATCATTTTGCTGATGCGCTGGATTTCGATACGCGCGGCAGAAACGGCGGCTTGGAAATCTTTTGCGGTTACTTTGTTTTGGAAGAAGCGCATGCTGTATGTTACGCAGCCCAAAGGCAGGCTTTTCTGTGGTCAGCGGTTGCAAATCCGAGCCGATGACAAATTCGGTCGAACCGCCGCCAATGTCGATAACCAGCATTTTGTCGCCTTTGGGTGGCAGGGTATGCACTACGCCGGTGTAAATCAGACGCGCTTCTTCGCGGCCGGCAATGACTTCAATGGGAAAACCCAGCGCCGCTTCGGCACGAGGGCAGGAATTGGGCAATGTTTTGGCGACGCGGAAAGTGTTAGTGGCCACCACGCGCACGTTTTCAGGCTGGAATCCGCGCAGGCGTTCGCCGAACTTGCCAAACATTCCAAGGCTTTGTTCTTGAGAGGCTTCGCTCAGGTTTTTGTTCGTCCAAGCCGGCGGCAAAGCGAACCATTTGTTTGAACAGAGTCGATGACTTTCAGCTGGCCGTTGTTGTTTTCACAAATTTGCAGGCGGAAACTGTTGGAACCCAAGTCGACGGAGGCTAAAACGTTGGCGGGAGTGGTGGTCATCAAAAATACCGGTTGATTAGAAAAACCTAAATGTTACTTGAGGCGGTATCACTTGACAATAAAAAGGAATACAGCTCTTTGATCTCTGCTCATAGATGTATTTTTATAATGCCGATTTTTAAGCCAATATATCAAAGGCCGTCTGAACTTTTTCAGACGGCCTAAAAAGAGAAAAATACATGAAATCGGAAAACCAAGATTCCTTATTTTTTTATCGCGCCGCCGTTTTATTGCAAGTCGGAGGAGCCATGCTTTTGACGCCTGCGACCGCATGGGCGGGGGCGCAGCGTGAAGAAACGCTGGCGGATGATGTGGCTTCCGTGATGCGCAGTTCGATCAATAGCGCCAGCCCCGCGCGGCTGGTGTTTGCCGATTCGAGGGAAGGAGCGTTGGTTGGCAGCGATGTCTTCCCGATTGGCACGCTTTATCCCAGATGAGGGCGAGCGCCGCCGCCCTGTTGATTAATATTCAATATGAAAGCAGTCGTGCCGGACTCAACACTCAAGCGATTCTGGGCTTGATTGATGCGAGCGCGTTTCGCCAATATGCCATCAGCGGCGTGGGCGCGCGCGGCTTGATGCAGGTAATGCCGTTTTGGAAAAACTATATCGGCAATCCGTCGCACAACCTTTTCGATATCTGCACCAATCTGCGCTATGGCTGCACCATTCTGCGCCATTACAACAATATTGAAAAAGGCAATATTGTCCGCGCGTTGGCAAGGTTTAACGGCAGCTGGGCAGTAACAAATATCCAAACGCCGTGTTAGGCGCGTGGCGAAATAGATGGCAGTGGGGTTGATTCGGGATAAATGGGATAGGGCAGATCTTGCGTGACTGGTTTCTGTTGAAACCTTTTTATACCGATAAAGCAGGTTTGCGATAAACGGCTTTGCGATTTGACCCCATGCAATTCCTTTTGAATCCTGTATAATCAGAAAATCTGATTAATTCATCTTTCAGACGGCCTTTCGCAAACTTAAGGCCGTCTGAAACATTATTTATGGCAAGAGATAACCGCATTCAAATGTTTCCGCACGAGTGGCGTGCCAGATACCACACTTTTCCGGCGTTTACGCACTGCGTATGTTGGGGATGTTTTGGTGTTGCCTGTTTTGGCGATGTACGCCGCTTCGTTGCCCGGCGCAGAAAACACAACAGCGCTGGTCGGTATGGCGATGGGTATTTACGGGCTGACACAGGCTTTTGCTGCATTGCCTTTGGGCATGGCTTTCTGATAAGTTCGGCCGTAAAAAGTGATTTATGCCGGCTTGATTGTATTTGCGGCAGGTAGTTTTTGCCGCAGTTGCCGACAGCCTGCAGATGTTGGTTGCCGCTCGTGCCATTCAGGTGCGGGTGCCGTCAGTGCGGCGGTAACGGCTTTTGCTGGCGGATTTGACCCGTAGCGAAGTGCGGACGCGTGCGATGGCGATGATCGGCCTGAGTATCGGCTTGACCTTCTCCGTCAGCCCTGGTGCTCGCGCCGATGATTGCCAGCTTTATCGGCGTATCCGGCCTGTTTGCGCTGACCGGTATTCTGACTGTAATCAGTATCGGCGTGGTTGCCTGGATGACGCCTGATCCGGAAGTGTCAAAAATGCACGAAGACACGCAGGCGCAGCCTTCGCGTATGGGCGAGGTATTGAAAACTGCCAACTGCTCAATCTCGACTTCGGTATTTTTGCCTTTGCATGCGGCACAAATGGCTTTATTTACCGCATTGCCGTTTGCCATGACGCAGTTGGGTTTGGAAAAATCCATCACTGGCAAGTCTATCTGCCGTCAACCATTACTGGCCTGATTATTATGGTGCCGCTGATTATTGTCGGCGAAACGCGCAACAAACTGAAACAAGTGTTTATCCTTGGTATCGTCTGCATTGCCGCGGCGCAAATGGGTTTGCTGTTTGGCATGCACTCGGTATGGTTGATTACCGCTTATCTGATTGTTTATTTTATTGGTTTCAATGTATTAGAAGCCAGCCTGCCGTCTATGGTGTCGAAAATCGCCCCGTCCGATTTGAAAGGCACCGCGATGGGCGTGTATAACACCATGCAGTCGGTCGGCTTGTTTGTCGGCGGTGCAACCGGTGGTTTATTGTTCCAAAAATACGGTTTTGTAGGCGTATTTGCCTTTTGTAGCGTATTGATGTTGCTGTGGCTGGTATTGGCAGTCATTTCGCCGGCACCAAAACCCGTCAAAAACCTCAGCTATCTGCTTAACGCCGAATGGCAACAAAATCCGGATTTGCTCTACCAAAAATTGACCGAAATTGAAGGCGTTGAAAGCATCAGCTTTAGCGCAGACAAGCAAACCATTTATATCAAGGCCTTGCAAAAAGGATTCGACCAAGAGGCCGCCGAAAAAATTATCACAGGAGTGTAAAATGTCATTGAATAAAGTTATCCTCATCGGCCGCCTCGGCCGCGACCCGGAAGTCCGCTATATGCCCAACGGCGAGGCCGTCTGTAATTTCAGCGTTGCCACCAGCGAAACTTGGAACGACCGCAACGGCCAACGCGTAGAACGTACCGAATGGCACAACATCACCATGTACCGCAAACTCGCCGAAATCGCCGGTCAATACTTGCGTAAAAGGCAGCCAAGTGTACCTGGAAGGCCGTATCCAAAGCCGTAAATACCAAAGGCAAAGACGGCATTGAGCGCACTGCTTACGACATCATCGCCAACGAAATGAAAATGCTTGGCGGCCGCAACGACAACAGCGGCGGCGCACCATACGATGACGGCTACAACCAAGGCGGTCATTCGAGCCAGCAGTTACCAACAAGCGCCACAGCAGCAATCCAATCTGCTCCCAGCGCAAGAACCCCCGGCCGCCCCAGCCCGTCGTCCTGCCCCGGCACAACCGACCGCTCGGTTGATGATATCGACGACGATATTCCATTCTAATCATTGAGCATAGCAAAAAGGCCGTCTGAAAAATATACTTTCAGACGGCCTTTTTAAATGATTTAAAAGAAAATCCTACATTTGTACCGAGCCGTTGACGGTCAGGCTGATTTCTTCCGAACCCGGAGAAGCCGGTATGCCATCTTCTATTCCTGCAGCTACTTCTGCGGCGGGGATTGCACGCAGCATTTTGGCGTGTGCAAAGTCGCCGCCGACTTGGCGGTTGCCGATGTGGCCCAGGTTGAGTTTGACGATTTTGTAGCTGAGAAGCCGAGTGTTTGGGCGAGGTTTTGGGCGCGGTCTTTGAAGCGCAGAATGACGGCTTTTGCTCAGCTGATCGACGGTTTCTTCGCGTTTTCTTTGGATACGGAAAATGAGGAGTTTTCCAAAACGGCGATATTGATACTGTCGGCAATCAGGCGGTTGAGTGCTTCAAAGTCTTTGCTTTCTACTTTGAAGTAGGCGTGTTCTTCCCAGCCGGTTTGGGTACGTTTGCCGTTGGTGTATTGATAGCGTGAGGGAGCGTTGCGTTCCATCAGCTCGGCTTTAAATTTGCTGTTTTGGGAGATTTTGTTGAACTGGTTGAATTTCTTCATGAAGCTTGGTTGACGGCTTGACGGTCTTTTGCCTTCTGCATTGACGCCTGAAATATGCGGTCATGGTGTCCCGCGGTACTTCCATGTTGGCGGATTCGGAAAATTCAACGATGTTGTAGTTGAGGCTTTCTGCTGCAACGGGCAGGAGGCGGCTAGCAGTAGGGCGATAAGGGCTGGACGGAGCATTTTGGTTTTTCCTTATAAGTTTCAAAAAGTCACTTTAGCATGAAAGATGGAAATGTTGACTTTGGCAAGCGTAAGGATTTGTATGGGCTGAGGCCGTCTGAAAAGAAGTTACTTTGTATCCATCAGGCTGACTTCATGGGGATTGAGGCGGGCGTTTTCTTCTTGGCCTAAGCCGACCAATTTCCTCAAGCGGGTCATGTAGGCGTTGACGTCAAGACCCCGTCTGTAGCGTTGTGCTTCCCAGATGGTTTCTGCCAAGGCTTCCATCATATCGTGTTCGGCTTTGACCCAGTCGCCGTTGTAACGGGCGCAAAGTTGTTGGTGGATGGCACGGATGCCCGGCGGTTGATCGATGGCGCTTTGCTCTTGCAGGAAAGGTGTAGCGACATGTGCAGGAATGGGTTGCTTTCGCCGTCTTCGGGCAACCATTCTTTATCTAAATATTGTTCGATGTTTTCGAGATAGTGTCCGTATTCGGGATGGGCTTCGATAATGCGCAAAGCTTTTTGCTGTAGGCCGTCCAATTGGAGCGGTGCGAGCCTGTGTTGCCAGACGTGGGCAAAAAATCGGCGGACATCGTGGGTGTTTACGTCATACATAGCGGGTGTAATTTGATTTTGGGATATGTGATTATATAGCGATTGCGATAAAAAGGCCGTCTGAAAAGTGTGTTTTCAGACGGCCTTGTTTGATAGGGTTTAGCGGCGGTCGATGATTCGGTAATACACTTCGCCGTCTTGAACATAGCCCAATTCGACGCGGGCAATTTCGGCGATGGCCTCTTGTCCGTGTGCCAAGTCTTCAACTTCCGCATTGAGGAAATTGTTGCGTAAAGTAGCGTTTGGTTTTCCTCCTGACGGACAAGCTGCTCCTGCAATTCTTCCGTATGCCCGACGCTGCCTTTACCAAACCAAAAGCTGTACTGACAGCACAAAAGTGCGAAGGTTAAAACAAAAGTCACCCACTTCATACAATCAATATCCTATATTCTGCTCATTTGCCCAATTGGTAGAATGCGGCTTTGCCAGGGTAGTAAGCGCTTCGCAATTCTTCTTCAATGCGCAACAATTGGTTGTATTTCGCCATGCGGTCGGAGCGGGACAGGGAGCCGGTTTTGGTTTGCATACAGTTGGTAGCAACGGCCAAGTCGGCAATAGTGCTGTCTTCGGTTTCACCGGAACGGTGGCTCATTACGCTGGCGTAGCGGTTGCGTTTGGCCAAGTCAACGGCTTGCAGGGTTTCGCTCAATGTACCGATTTGGTTTACTTTAACCAGCAATGCGTTTGCCACGCCTTTTTCGATGCCTTCGGCCAAGATTTTTGGATTGGTTACGAACAAGTCGTCGCCGACCAATTGAACTCGGCCGCCCAATTTTTCGGTCAACAGTTTCCAGCCTTCCCAGTCGTTTTCGTCCATGCCGTCTTCAATGGAAATGATTGGGAATTCGTTAACCAGACCTTCCAAGTATTCGGCAAATTCTGCGCTGGTGTAAGAGCGGCCTTCGGCTTCCAGATGGTATTGGCCGTCTTTGTAGAACTCGCTGGATGCGCAGTCCAGGGCGAACAATACGTCTTCGCCTGGTTTGTAGCCTGCGGCTTCGGTTGCTTCTACGATCGGTTGCGAGGCTTCTTTGTGGCTGTTCAGGTTAGGTGCGAAACCGCCTTCGTCTCCGACGGTAGTTGGGAAGCCTTTGCCGTCACACAGTTTTCAGTGCGTGGAAAATTTCGGCGCCGCAACGCAGAGCTTCACGGAAAGATTTTGCGCCGACAGGCACAATCATGAATTCTTTGGATGTTCAGGCTGTTGCTGGCGTGTTCGCCGCCGTTGAAATTACGTTCATCATCGGAACCGGCAGAGCCATCGGGCCTGCGCCGCCCAAGTAACAGTACAGCGGCGAGCCTGAATCTTCAGCGGCCGCGCGTGCTGCGGCCATAGAAACAGCCAAAGTGGCGTTGGCGCCCGTTGCCTTTGTTTTCAGTACCGTCAATTCGATCCCTGCGTTTGGTCAATATAAGATTGCTCGCTGGCATCGATGCCGATGAGGGCTTGCGCGATTTGGTTGTTGACGGGTCAACGGCTTTCAATCACGCCTTTGCCCGATAACGGGTTGTCGCCGTCACGCAGTTCACAGCTTCTTTTTGGCCGGTTGATGCGCCGCTAGGTACGGCTGCGCGTCCCATAACGCCGGATTCCAACAACACGTCACACTCTACGGTAGGGTTGCCGCGGGAGTCAAAATTTCGCGTGCAAAAATATCAACGATTGCGCTCATGAATATCTCCAAAAGGATGGTAAAGAAAAGTAGCTGTTACGTTTCAGACGGCCTTAAGGATGATTGCAAAAGTCTGATGAATGCAGACGTATACCGCCTTTGCCGAGTATGGCATCGGAGTCGAGTATGAAACCGACTGTAAGTTTGTTTCGCGTCAATATCGCTCAAACAAACATAAGTTATATGATGTAAACATTTTTACCCCTTTTTAGGGTGAAAAGCTGATTGAAATCAGGCATAAGGCCGTCCTGAAAAATGGATTAGCCTCACCCAAAATCATTGAGCTCTGCACCGTCATCGGTCACACTTCCAGAGCAGGGCGTTGGGAACGCGACCGTCTATGATATGCGTGGCTTTGACGCCGCTTTTGGCGGCTTCGACGGCAGAGGCAATTTTAGGGCAGCATACCGCCGTACAGCGTGCCGTCTTCAATCAGTTCGTCAATGCGGCTTGGCGTCAGGGTGGTCAATAATTTGCCTTGCTTATCCAGTACGCCGGGGATATTGGTCATCATCAGTAGTTTTTCGGCAAGTTTTTTCCGCCAGTTTGCCGGCAACCAAGTCGGCATTGATGTTGAACGCTTCGCCGTTTTGACCTACGCCGATGGGTGCGATGACAGGGAATGCAGCCGCGTTCGACCAAGCCTTCTACCAAACGGGTATCGATGTCGGCCACTGTGCCGACTGGCCGGATCTCCACGCCTTTTTGTTCGGGCGTGTCGATCAGGAGTTTTTCCGCTTTTGATGAAGTGGTTGTCGCGACCGAGTAATACCGACAGCGCGACCGCCGAAGAGTAGTAATCATGGAAACGATTTCTTTATTGACGTGTCCGCCCAAAACCATTTCTACAATGTCCATGGTTTCGCTGTCGGTCACGCGCATGCCTTGAACAAATTCACCTTTTTACCGACTTTTTCCAACATTTCATTGATTTGCGGGCCGCCGCCGCGAACGATGATGGGATGCAGGCCGATTAGTTTGAGCAGGACGACATCGCGTGCGAAACCCTCTTTTAAAGACGCAGGTTCGGTCATGGCGTACCGCCGTATTTGATGACGATGATGGAGCCGGAAAAACGGCGGATATAAAGGTAAAGATTCGGCAAGGACGCGCGCCTTGATGGTAGGAGAGACAGATTGTTGCTGGGTCATGGTTTTCTACCTTGTTTCAGCGATTTCGGCCTTTATCTTAATCCCAAAGGCCGTCTGAAACAATATTTCAGACGCTTGAAATCCTGTTAAATCAGTTAAATGGTTGAAACCAGCCTCATGCAAACGGTGAAAATGACGGTTTGCTTCGGCCTCTTCGCCGATTACTAAGGATACCCATGATGAAAATCAGCACCCAATTCGATGCCGGTTCGGTCGTTGTCAAAGACTTGAACAACCTGCCGATATCCGCCTCGCCCTGCGTCCCGACAATGCTTCGGAGTTTGCCCAATGGTTTTACTTCCGTTTGCAGGGTGCGGCCTATCAAAACTGCGTGATGCATTTTGAAAATGCGGCGGACGCTGCGTATCCTTTGGGCTGGGAGGACTATCAGGCTTGCGCTCTACGACCGCCAAAATTGGTTCCGCGTGCCGACCAGCTGAAAAACGGCGTGGTGACCATCAACCATGCGCCCCTGTCCAGCAGCGTTTACTACACGCCTATTTCGAGCCTTATTCCAACGAGCAGCATTTGAGACCTTTTGGGCGATGCACGGGGCAGCGGTTTGTGCCGTATTGACGATTTGGGCAGCACTGTTCACGGTCGTGATATCAATCTTCTGACCATCAGCAACCAAGTCCGAAAGCGACATGAAAGTCTGGATTATCGCCGTCAACATCCGGGCGAAACCATAGCGGAATGGTTTGTCGAAGGTTTGCTGACGCCTGCTTGATCCGCAAGATCCGACCGCGCGTATGCTGCTTGACCGTGCGACTTTCTATATTGTGCCAAATATGAATCCGGACGGTTCGGTTTTTGGGTAATCTGCGACCAATGCCGCCGGCATAACCTCAACCGCGAATGGGAAAACCCGACTTTGGAGCGAAGCCCCGAAGTCTTTGCTGTCCGTGAAAATGATGGAAACCGGCGTGGATTTGTTCTTGAGATATTCACGGCGATGAAGGCCTGCCGTTTGTCTTTGTGGCCGGTACCGAAGGCGTGCCGAACTACAACGAGCGCATCGAAGCGCAGACTAATTCAAACTTGCGCTGCTCAATGCCAGCCCCGATTTCCAAGACGATTACAGCTATGACAAAGATGCGCCGGGTCAGGCAAACATGACTTTGTGCGACCAACTGGGTCGGCAATCATTTCAACTGCTTGCCTATACTTTGGAAATGCGTTTAAAGACAATGCCAACCTGCCGGACGACGATTTCGCTGGAACGGCCAACGCTCGCTGCGCTTGGGCGAGGCCATGTTGTCTGCTATTTTGAATGGTTGGCGATTTGCGTTAAACCATCCGACACTGCATACAGGCCGTCTGAAAGTTCAGGCTTTCAGACGGCCTTTGAGACAAAGGAACACACATTATGATGATACATCCCAGTTTGATCCGGTGCTGATCAGCATCAGGCCCGCTTACCATCCGCTGGTATGCCTTGAGCTATATTGTCGGCTTTATCCTGTTTACGATTTTGGGCCGCCGCCGTATCGCACGCAGAGCAATTCTGTGTTTACCAAAAGAAACCTCGACGATTTCCTGACTTGGGGGTATCTTGGGCGTCATCTTGCGTGGCCGTATCGGCTACGTTTTGTTTTATAAATTTTCCGACTATTTGGCCAACCGTTGGATATTTTCAAAGTTTGGGAAGGCAGTATGTCGTTTCACGGCGGCTTCGGGCGTGGTCGTTGCCATGTGGCTGTTTGGCCCGTAAGCATAACATCAGTATTTGAAATTGATGGATACCGTTGCACCGCTCGTGCCGCTGGGCTTTGGCTTCCGGCCGTATCGGCAACTTTATCAACGGCGAACTTTGGGGCGCGTGACCGAACTCAATGCTTTTCTGGGCGATGGGTTTCCCGCAAGCGCGTTACGAGATGCGGAGGGCTGCGGCGCACAATCCTTTAATGGGCCGAGTGGCTGCAACAATACGGCATGCCTGCCGCGCCACCCGTCTCAGCTTTACCAGTTTGCCCTTGAAGGCATTTGCCTGTTTGTCATCGTTTGAGTTTTTCTCAGAAAAACCACGTCCGGCCGGACAAACGGCAGCATTGTTCTGGGCGGTTACGGTTTGTTCCGCTTTATTGCAGAATTTGCCCGTCAGCCTGATGACTATCTCGGCCTGCTGACTTTGGGTTTGTCCATGGGGCAATGGTTGAGCGTGCCGATGATTGTATTGCGTGATTGGTTTTGTTTGGTTTTGGCCGTAAAAACAGCGTTGCCAAAGCATAAATAAAACAAAATAGGCCGTCTGAAAAGAGTTTTCAGACGGCCTTTTAGCTTTAAGAAAAACGGATTTTGGGTTTAACCGAAAGCCCATTTTGACTTGAATGAGTTTTCCAACTCCGGTAGGACGCGGCGGCGTGAGACGAAGAAGATAATGTGGTCGCCGTCTTGGAGGATGGTTTCGGTGTGGTGTCCCATGATGACCTCGCCGGTTGCGCCGCGGACGATGGCGGCGATGTGGCAGATCGCTCGGCCATTTGATGCCGCTGATGCGGCGGCCGACGATGGCGGAAGTGTTTTTATCGCCGTGTACCACCGCTTCAATGGCTTCGGCCGTACCGCGACGCAGAGGATGGACGGCAACGATATCGCCGCGGCGGATGTGGGCGAGGATGGAGCCGATGGTAATCAGATGGGGGAAACAACGATATCGATTTTGTTACCTTCAAGCAAATCGACGCTAGCAGGCGGTTGACGATGGTGATTACGCGTTTGGCACCAAGGTTTTTCGCCAACAGGCTGGACATGATGTTGTTTTTCGTCATCGTTGGTCAGCGCGCAGAAGACGTCGATTTCGTCGATGTATTCTTCGTCCAGCAGGGGTTTCGTCGGTGGCGGAACCTTGCAGGACGAGGTGTTGTCCAGATTTTCGGCCAGCCATTCGCGCGCGCTGGGGTTTGTATTCGATGATTTTGATGTCGTATTTGGATTCGAGCTGCTTTGGCGAGGCGGTAGCCGATGTTGCCGCCGCCGCCAATCATGATGCGGCGGGTGCGCGTTCTTTCGGACGCAATTCGCACGATGGCTTCAACGCTGTTGATGTCGGCGGCAAACGGACTTCATCGCCTTCGATGATGACGGTTTGCGGCGTTAGGGACGATCAGGCGGTTGTTGCGGTAGATGGCGCAATTTGGCAGTCCACACCTTCGGGCGGGTGCTGGTTGATGTCGGTAATTTCACGGCCGATCAGCAAACCGCCTTTGCGGGCTTGAACAATCACCATGCGGACTTGGTCGTTGGCAAAGCTGAGTACCTGCAATGACGCTGGTGTAGCTGAGCAGTCCGACGAGTTGCTCGGTAACCAGTTGTTCGGGGCTGATGGTTTCGGTAATGCCGAAGATGTTGAGGCTGCCTTCTTCGGGGTTGTCGCTGCCGGCAACCGGATATTCGAGGTATTCGCTTGAGCGTACGCGTGCGATGCGGCTAGGGATATTGAACAGGTCGGCGGCGATTTTTGAGGCAACGATGTTGGTTTCGTCGCTGCGGGTCGGTGCAGCAGGAGGTCGGAGTCACGCGCACCTGCCTGTTCGAGGTAAAGGGCGATGCGCCGTTGCCGACGATGGTTTGGACATCGAGACGGCTGCTGATACGGTTGAGCGCTTTTTCGTCGATGTCGATAATAGTGACGTCGTTGCTGGGAACGGAGAGCAGGGTTTTGGGCGACGGTCGAACCGACCTAGCCGCTGCCGAGGATGAGTATTTTCACGATAATTGAGTGTGTTCGGTAAATAAAATTTGTAACAAAAGGCCGTCTGCAAAGTTGGAGTTTTCGGACGTGACCTAGTGTACTAAATAAAGAGGGTTACCAGTACAAAACTTTCCACCACAAGATACCGACAGTGCCGAAATCAGGTTTCAGGTACGCTCATGATGAAGCCGGCTTTCCACCATTCGGTCATGGTCACATAGTTGGAGCCGTAAACGACGGGAGCGGAACCAGTGGCGTGGTGGGTTAGCGACATCATGATGCCGGTAGCGGATACCTAACCAGAACCGGCATCATCGGCGGTGCACCCGGCCAAGCCTGCCGCCGTAGAATGCGCCGAACATGGCGAGTAACGTGTACCGTGCCGCTGGCGAAAAAGCGTAGTGGGCGTAGGGTAGGCAAGCATCAACAGGCACTAGCCAGCTCCAACTCAAACGCGCAGGAGCGGTTCCGCTATAGGTCGGACAACCAGCTAGTGAGGCCCAGTTTGTTGAGAAGTTTGCTATCATCGACCAAAGCCGCAAACCGAGCGATGGTGTCCCACGCGCTTTTTCTTTCAGCGCATCTTCCCAAGTCAGTACGCCGGTCAAAAGGCACAGGCTCAGCCGAGAAGGTGGTGGCGGTAGCGTCAACTTTACGCCGAACAGCATCTGAGGAATACCCGCCCACAACAACAGCAGAACCAGGAAAATGCCCAGCATGATTTTTCTTCACGCTTCATCGGCCCCATGGCGGCCAGTGCTCTTTTGCCAATGCGGTGGCGTTCGGTTTGTTTGATTTCAGGCGGATACAGGAAATACAACCTGCAGCAGCATCAGCAGCATAGCAAGCGGGCCGGGTACGACCATCGCCAGACAGTGCACCCTAAGAGAGCTGGATTTTGCGAATTGGTGGCTGGCAGCCATTCGACTGACCAGTGGATTGGGTGCGGTGGCATGATAAAAATCAGACAGGTAATCACGTTGGGTGGAAGTTGACCAGAGAAAGGTATTGCGATTTTGCCTTCATTACCTTTTGTGGGTCGAGTCGACTCAGTGCGATGGTTCATAATCGGATGCGCGATGGCACCGCCGCGCGCAGTATTACTCGGCGTTACCGGACCGATGACCAAGTCGGCCAATGCCAGCTGCACCTACGCCCAGCGTGCGTTTGCCAAAGCAAAAAGATAGCCGTACGCATACCCAAGCCGGTTTTCAATAGGGCCGCGCGAGATGATGATGGCGATACCAAATCATCCAGATAGAGTGGGGTTGTTGAGGGCTGATCAAAGCGTCTTTGGTTGCGTCTGCAGCTTTTTCGTTGGTCACGCCGGTCGGTGCAGCCAGGTAATGCCTAAAATCGCCATTGCGCCGATAGGCGTGAAGCTTTGCCGATGATGCCGGCAATGATGCCGACGAAACAATGCCAAAAGATGCCATGCGTCGGGCGATACGCCCTGAGGAACAGGGATAACGAGCAGATAAGCAGCGTCAGCACAGGTGCGACCGCCGCAGGTGTGGCTTGAGCCCTATGTTGAATCTCCTAATTTGAGGTTTAAAGTATTGAGAATCTGTTTTCAGACGGCCTGAGTGTTGCTAAAAGCCTGTCTGAACGTATTTTAATGAGTTCAGGTATCTTATTGGGTTTCTCTTCAATCTTGGAAAGAGAGAATGGGAGTCGAGTATCGTCTTTCAGACGGCCTTTTACGAAACAGGCCGAAATCTGAAAACAACACTCGTTACTCCTGTTCTTGCGGCAGGCCGTACTCTTCAGGGAAGGAATACGCAGCAAGCTTTTCCCAGCTTTTGGTAACCGCCGTCAATCAAGCCCTGTGGCCGCTTCGTGGCAACTGATTGGCACAGGCTTTGCAGGGCGCGCAGGTCGTCGGAATTATGATGCCGGTGTCCACGCGGTTGACGGCGGGAAAGCACAGATGTGCCGCCTTTACCGTGGGCATTGGCCGCATGAGTTGGAAGCAAAAATTCCCGCCTCGGCACTTTACACTTTTTCCACGCTGGGTACGGCAAATCACAATCATCGCGCGCCGGTACCGAGGGCTGCGGTTGATTCTTGTGCGAGCAAAGTCAAAAGGCATAAATCTTTTTTGTCAAAGCGTACGGACGGGCCGCCCGGTAAATACGGCTTTAAACATGCGGCCTTCGAGCATACCGCCACGCCGTGATCGTAATCAGCGATTGCAGGGTCGTACCATCGGCAGTTCATTGGGCGGATTCAATGATCATGAGTAGAGTTTTCGTACCTGCCGCATCGCCCAAACCCAGATTTAACTACCATTCCGCGCCTTGCTTGAGATTTG